>Ga0247727_10000510_pt1 | contig 94349 bp, 97 predicted proteins | sample WisWelCaveWW1625_FD_202498 | JGI IMG/M metagenome (GOLD analysis project Ga0247727, IMG submission 202498) | Biofilm microbial communities from Wishing Well Cave, Virginia, United States - WW16-25 | ecosystem: Environmental > Aquatic > Deep subsurface > Groundwater > Cave microbial mat | place...
AGGCGCCGGGATAGGGCGCCGTGACCGTCACGACCTCGAGGTCGATGTCGGGAAACATCTCCTGGCGCAGCGTCGGCCAGGCGAGCACGCCGCCGATCAGCATCGCCCACATCAGCAGATTGGTGGCGACGTGGTTCCGGGCGAACCACGCGATCGCGCCGTTCACGGCAGGCCTTGGGCCGCAGTCGCAGGCGACTGCTCGGCCAACGCCTCGCCGACCCGCGCGGCCATGCCCTCGACGAAAGTGCTGGGCACGCGCGCCACCACGCGCTCGCCGGGTGCGAGACCGCCGACGACGAAGACCGTCTCGCCTTCGATGCGCAATACGTCCACGCGGCGGCTGTGCAGCGTCTCCGCCGCATCGACGACGACGACTTCGGCGTCGCCGTGCAGCGCGCCGCGCGGCAGTCGCACCGCGTCCGCGACCTCGCGGCCCTCGATCTCGGCTTCGACGAACAGGCCGACTGCGAGCGGCGGCGCACCGCTCGCGAGCCCGTACGGATCGTCGACGCGCGCGATCACGTGCGCGAGGCGCGTGTGCGGATCGAGCGTGCCCTCGGTGCGCACCACGCGGCCCTGCCAGGTGTGCGTTCGGCCCGCATAGGAGCCGAAGAGATGCACCAGCGGCAAGGCACTTGCGTCCGCGCCCAGCGCGACCGGCAGCTCGAGGTACGCCAGCTCCTCGCTCGGGATCGGAAGCCGCAGCTCGGCGAAATCCACCGCGAACACGCTCGCGAGCGGCGCGCCGCGGGCCACCAGCTGCCCGATGTCGGCCTTCTTCTCGCGCACGCGGCCGGCGAAGGGCGCGCGCAGCTCGGTGCGCGCCAGCTCCAGCTCCGCCTGGCGCAGTGCGGCGGCGGCGTCGCGCTCGTTCGCGGCCGCGATGGCGGCGTTGCTCTCGGCCTGATCGTGCGCGGCGAGGCTGGCCGCACCGGCTTCGCGCAATGCGCGGCTGCGCGCGAGGCTGGACTCGGCGAGCTTGCGCTGGCTGCGCGCGCGCTCGAGCGCGGCGCGCGCACGTTCGAGCGCGATCTCGTAGTCCGCCGCTTCGATGCGGGCCAGCACCTCGCTCGTCGCGAAGAAGCTCCCGCTCTCGAGGGAGGGCGAGACCCAGACGAGGCGTCCGCCCACCTCTGCCACCAGCTCGTTCTCGGTGCGCGGCTCCAGCGTGCCCTGTGTGCGCACACGCATTCGCTCGGGGTGTGGCGCGACCTCGAGCACGGCCACCACGGGCCGCTGCTCCTCTGCCGCGCGCACCTCGGGCGTGGGGCGCGCAGCCACGAGGGCCGCGCTCGCCGCCAGCGATCCGACCAGCACCGCGGCCGGTAGCAACGCCTTCGGCCCGAGCTTCATGGGGGGTGCATCCTGCGCGTCACGACGCGATCCGATTCGGAGATACCGGCCGGGTCGTTCCGCGCGAGTGGGGGTGAGCGTTCCGGCTCTCGTATCGGTGGGCCCGCGCCCATTCGTGAGGGGTTTTCGTGGCGCCGCTCCCCTATGCTGCGCCCCGCGCCCCCTGGAGAACGCGTTGCAGCTCAGCTCCGCAGAGATTCTCGAGAACACACGCAAGCTGGCTCCGAAAGTCGGCGCGCGCGCGGACGAAATCGCGAGGCTGCGGCGGCTGGCGGCCGACCTGGTTCTCGACCTCGAGGCCGCGGGCGTGTTCCGCATGCCGATGCCGGCCGCGTGGGGCGGACCCCTCCCCCTCCCGTGAGCACTGGAGCAGAAGCCACGATGGACTGGGATCCCTACTCCGACCGCTGGCGCGACGACCCGTATCCGATGTACCGGGAGCTGCGCGATCGCGCGCCGCTGCACCACGCGAAGGCGTCGAACACCTGGACGATCTCGCGCTACGAGGACGTGGTGGCCACGTTGAGGCAGACCGACGTCTTCTCCTCGAAGACGCGCGGCGGGCGGATGGAGTCGGCGGTCGCCGACCTCGGGCTCGCCGCCAAGCTGCGGATGCTCGGGCGCTTCCTCTCGCGCATGCGCGTTACGCCCTGGGCGGCGCGGCGCTCGCGCATGCTGATCCAGGAGGACGGCGCGGTGCACCTGCGCATGCGCGACCTGGTGAACCGCGGCTTCACGCCGCGTCAGATCCGGCGGCTCGAGCCGCGCATCCGCTCGCTCGTCGCGGAGTACCTCGCCGAGCTGCGTACCAAGCCCGAGTTCGATCTCGTCAGCGAGCTGAACATCCCGCTGCCCGTCGCGGTGATCGCCGAGATGCTGGGCGTCGAGCCCGAGAAGCGCCACGTCTTCAAGCACTGGAGCGACACGATCATTGCCGGCGCCACGGGCTCCGGGATCGCGAACCCGCTCGCCTCCGGCGTGATGGACGCGATGGCTGAGCTGCGCGCGTACCTTCGCCCGATCGCGCGCGAGCGGCGCCGGCACTCGGCCGACGACCTGATCAGCATCCTGGTCGAGGCCGAGGTGGACGGCCAGGGCCTCTCGGACTACGAGGTCTTCCTGTTCGTGCTGCTGCTGCTCGTGGCCGGCAACGAGACGACCACGAACCTGCTCGGCAACGCCGTCGATGCGCTGCTCGCACACCCGGAGCAGCTCGCGCGCGTGGTCGCCGAGCCGCGCCTGATCCCGAGCCTGGTCGAGGAGACGCTGCGTTACGACGGGCCCGTGCAGTTCATCACCCGCCGCACCACGCGCGAGTTCGCGCTGCACGGCCAGACCATTCCGGCGGACGCCATGGTCGTGGTGCTGCTCGGCGCCGCGAACCGCGACGAGCGCCGCTTCCCGGAGCCCGACCGCTTCGACGTCACGCGCGACGCGCGCGGCCACGTCGCCTTCGGCTTCGGCGCACACTTCTGCCTCGGCGCCTCGCTCGCGCGCCTCGAGGCGCTGGGCGCGCTCGAAGCGCTCGTGCCCGAGCTGCCGCACCTCGCACGCGTGCGGCCCGAGCGCGAGTTCCTCGACTCCTACCTGATCCGCGGCCGCGCCCGCCTCGACCTGCGCCCCGCCGCGTAGGCGGATCCCGCTAGCGGGACTCGACGCGGAAGAGCCAGACGCCACCGCCCGCGCCGCTGGGCGGCTCCCGCCCATACTTGCGCGTGACTTCGGCTCGCACGGTCGCCTCCATCTGCTGCACGGCCGCGTCGTCGAGCTTGGTGAGGGTCACCGGGTAGCGCTTGCCTTCGATGCGCAGCGTGGCGCGGCCGTCGGCGGCGGCTTCCTTGTACCAGCTCTTGCCGGGCGGGAAGCCGAGGCTGCACGGCACGTAGGCCTGCCCGTCGAGCAGCAGGATCCAGGTGGTGCGCGACGAGGTCTGCGAAGCGAGCTGAAGCTCGATCTCGCCCACCTCCCGGGCGAACGCCCAGTCCGTGACCGGCTCGCTCACCTCCTCGCCGCTCACGAGCGGGCCGCCCGGGATGGGCGCGACCAGCGGGCCGTCGGCGAAGCGAGAGACGAGAAACAGCAGCGCCACCGCTGCGACCAGGGCCAGCACGATCCGGATCAGCCAGCGGAGTGCGGTCATGCGAGCCTCCCTTGCGACGCGCGCGACTCTATCGCGGAGCCTGCGCCGTATACAGCGAGACGCGCCCGAACAGCGTGCGGTGGCTTTCCACCTCGCGCACCTCCGCGAAGCCGGCCTCGCGCAGCCACTCGGGGAGCCGGCCGGCCAGGTTGTCAGCCACGCGGCTGTCATGGTGGAAGATCGCGGTGAGCCCGCGCTCGAGCAGACCCTGTGGCGGTCCGAAGTCGAGCAGGTGGAAACGGCCGCCCGGACGCAGCAGGCGCAGGACGTCTCGGAAGGCCTCGCGCTTCTGCTCCGACGTGAGGTGATGGATCATCAGCGACGAGACGACGTGGTCGACGCTCTGCGCCGGGAAGGGGATGCGGCCGGCATAGCCCGTGTGCCAGGCGACCTCGAGGCCAGCCGCACGCCCCTTCCGTGTGGCGAGCGCGAGCGCCTTCGGGTCCGGGTCGATGCCCACGACCTCGGCGCCCGGCTGCCGCCGCTTCAGCAGCAGCGAGAGCTCGCCGGTGCCGCAGCCGACGTCGATCGCGCGCTCTCCCGACTGGATGTTCGCCGCATCGAGCAGGCGCGTGCGCACCCGCTCGGCGCCGAGCAGCCGCGTGAGTGGATCGTAGAAGCGCAGGAAGCGGTCGTGCCCGGCGGCAGGGATGTAGTCGTGAGGGTGCGAGCTCATGTCTTCTCTCCGTGAGGGTGGCGGTGATGCAGGTCGGGCCAATGCGCATGCGCGTGCGCGAGCGGCTCGTGAACGTGCCAGTGCGCGTGCGCCTCGGCCGCCGGCAGGTCCGGGTGCGCGTGAAGGTGGTGGCCGTCGTCGTGACGATGCCAGTGTACGTGCGCGATGGCGTCGTGCGAGTGCAGGTGGCCGTGCCGGTCGCGCAGCACCAGTGCCACCGAGAGCGCGAGCGCGGCGGCCGCCGCCAGCTGGGTGACGGTCAGCGGCTCGCCGAGCCACAGCGCCGCGAGCCCCACGCCGAAGAGCGGCGCGCTCGCGAAGGCCACCTGCGCGCGCGTCGCGCCGAGCGCCTGCGCCGCGTTCACGTACAGCACGATGCTGGCGCCGTAGCAGAGCGCGCCGGCGGCAAGCGCGACGGCGACGTGCAGCGCCGGCGCTTCGAAGGGCGCGAGGAGGACGCCGAGCGCGAGGTTCGTGAGGCCCGCCGCTGTGCCCTTCCAGAAGGTGGTGGTAGCCGCGGGGACGCCGTCGATGAGCGCGGAGAAGTGATTGTCGAAGGCCCAACACAGACAGGCGGCGGCGACCAGCGCGCCCGCGGCGAGCCCCGCCGCGCCCTCGCCGCTCGACAGCACCACGCCAGCGCCGAGGGCGATCCCCGCCCCGAGCCAGCCCGCGGCGCCGAGCCGGTCGTGGAACCAGAGCGCGCCCAGCAGCGCCGTGGCCGCGAGCTCGAGATTCAGCCAGAGCGCGACCGAGGCGGCGCTCGCGAGGCGCAGCCCGAGCAGCAGCAGCACGGGAGCGAGCCCACCACCGAGGGCAACGACTCCGAACAGCAGCCAGCGACCTCGGCTTTCGCGAGGCAACGCCAGCGAGCGGGCGCGCAGCACGGCCGGGGCCACGCCGAGCGCGGCGCCGAGATAGAGCAGGCCCGCGAGCTGGAGCGGTGTCAGCGCGCCCAGCAGCCACTTGCTGGCGGGGGTGGCCGCTCCGAACAGGGCGGCGGAGAGCAGCGCGATCGCGAGCGGTCCGAGGATCACCGACGAGTCTTTCGCCGGGCGCACGGACGGACTCTAGAGGGAATCCGAGCCCGCGTCCTGCTCGATCTCACGGGGCGCCCGACTTCGCCGAGACCCGGACAGGCAGAGCCGCCGCGCAACGTCGGTGGCAGGGCCGGGTGGACCGATTGCTGCTCCCGGCGCTGTCGGTGGTGGCGCCGAGCCTTCCTCACGCTTCATCGTTCACCGCACGACGGTGCAAGTGACCGGCTCCGGCCGGCGTCCGCTCGCGCGCCTCCGCAGCAACCGGCTCCACCCGTCCCCGATTCTCGGTCGGTGCACGAAGACCGAGAACTCTCTGCGCCGGTTGCCAGCGGTGCAGAGGTCGAGCGCTGGGCGCGCGCACGCCGACCGAGTCGCGAGGCCGGGTGGAGCCGGTTGCTGCGGAGGCGCGCGAGCGGTAGCAATCCGGACTGGCGCACTGGGGCAGCGGTACGCACGGCGGTGGCGCGTACCACCCTCGTGGTGCCGAGGGAGCCAGCGCCGGGAGCGAGGATCGGTCCACCCGGCCCGGGCACCCGCCTCTGAAATCCTCGTGCAGCGTCCGTGGCCCGGCCGGGTGGACCTGTCGCCGCGGGCGCTCTGCGTGGCTAGCAGCGGACCTCGTTGCGGCGTGCCACGCAGATCGCGGAGAAGCCGCCGCCCGGGCTGCGCAGGTTCGTCACCTGTCCCTGGTAGACGCGCGCGCCCAGCAGCAGGATCTCGCCCTGGTAGGCATAGGCGCGCACGTCGAACTTCATCGTCGAGGGCCCGTCGCTCGTCTCGACGCTGATCTCGCCGGGCTCGACGTGGCGCTGCGCCAGGTAGCCGGGCACTTGCCGCACCTCGTCGAAGCGCTTGCGCGAGATCTTGTCGCCGCGGTACACGGCGCGGCTGCCGAAGGCAGTGGCCGGCTTGAACACCCAGGCGCGGCGCCCCTGCCAGACCGCTTCGGCGTCGAGCTCGGCGAGCAGCCGCGTCTCGGGCACGACCTCGGTGAGCAAGGCGGCCTCCTCCGCGCTCGCGCCGAGCGGAGCGAGCGCGGCCGGCGCGCTGAGCAAGGCGAGGCGGCGCTTGTCGGCGAGCAGGAAGTACTCCCGCGGCGAGGGCGTCACCACCACTGCGCGCGCGAGGTAGGCGGCCCGCAGCGCCGCCGCACGCTCCGTGTCGAGCGTGAAGTCGGTGTCGCGCAGATACACGAGGTCCACTGCTTCGCCGCCCAGCGCGAGGACGCCGTTGCGCCAGACCAGCGCGCTCGTGTCGCAGATCTGCGCCGCGATCCCGGCGCGCTCGAACAGCGCGCGCATCAGCTCGAACTCAGGGCGAAGGAACTGCCCCTCGGGCTTCTCGTCCGCGATCGCGATGAGCCGCGGCCGGGCGCCGGCCCCGCGCACGGCCTCGTACTCCGCTACGAACTGCGCGACGAGACGCTCCTCCATCGTCTCGACCGGCAGCAGGTCCGCGCACAGGCAGGCGAGCCGCACGGGATCGCAGAGCGCCGCGGTGTGCAGGCCGTTCACGAGCGCGCCGCCCGCGTTGGTGTTGATCTCGATCAGGCGCGGGCCGGCCGGCGTCGAATGGAAGTCGTAGCCCATGAAGGCACCGAAGTTCCCGGGCGCGAAACGCAGGTGCTCCGGCGCGCCGGCGTCCACGAGCGCCTGCCAGCGCGCGCCGTGCGCGATCCGGAAGGCCGCCTTCACCGTGCGCTTCACCAGCTGGTAGTGCAGAGGCTCCAGCGAGATCACGGTGCGGCCCGCGAACGGCAGCGCAGCTTCGAGCGTCACGCCCGGCAAGGTAACGACTCGCGATTCTGGGGTAAGGTCGGAGACCCGCGCGGAGGAGCCGCATGCCCGCCAAGCTCGCCCACCTGCCCGCCCACGCGTCGATCGATGCCATCACCGCCGTGCTGCAGGAGGACGGCGGCGTGATCGTCGAGGATTTCCTCGGACGTGCCACGCTCGAGGCCATCGAGCGCGAGGTCGAGGCGCCGCTCGCGGCGGCCGACCCGGGCATGAAGCACCTGAACCCCGCCATTCAGTTCTTCTTCGGCGACAAGACGCGGCACGTCTCGGGCATGGCCGGCAAGTCGCGCAGCTTCGCGACCGAGGTGCTGACCCATCCCGTCTACATGGGCGTGTGCGACCGCGTGCTGCTGCCCGCCTGCGCGCGCTATCAGCTGAACATCGGCCACCTGATCTCGCGCGGGCCGGGCGCCACGGCGCAGCTGCTGCACCGGGACGAGCTGGTGTGGGTGCACGTGCCGCGCCCGCACCCGGAGCTGCAAGTGGCCTCGATGGTCGCGCTCTGCGACTTCCGCGCCGAGAACGGCGCCACGCGCGTGGTGCCCGGCAGCCACCGCTGGCCCCACGACCGCAAGCCCGAGCTGGACGAGATCGCCGACGCCGAGATGCCGGCGGGCTCCGCCGTGCTCTACCTGGGCTCGACCCTCCACGGCGCCGGCACCAACTCGACCGCGAGCGAGTGGAGGCACGGCCTGCACGTGAGCTTCGTGCTCGGCTGGCTGCGCACCGAAGAGAACAACTACCTCGCGGTGCCGCCGTCGATCGCGCGCGACTACCCGCGCGCGACGCAAGAGATCCTGGGCTACGCCGTGCACGACGCGCTCGCGAGCGCCGGCGGCTACCTCGGCGTCGTCGGCCTGCGTGATCCGGTCGAGCTGCTGCAGGAGGGGAAGCTGGGCACGTAGCGAGGTGTCGACTTCGAGAAGTCCACAGCCTCGCGCCTACCTCGCGACCTGGCTCGCCGCCAACGCCGGGGGCTGCGCCGCGAGGCCGACGGCGAAGGCTGAGCGCAAGCGAAGCGAGCAGCGCGCTTCGCCCTAGAAGGAACGAGTGCGGCGAACGAAATCACGACAGCCGTCTCGAGGTGGGCCGAGCCTCGGGGTCCAAACTCGATTCCTGCTCGGCCTCCGAGATATCCGGATCCTGCCGGCAAATCTCTGTGTACCTCGAGATTTTGGAGGGATATCAGCAGTCGCGCGTGCGCGCGCTCCAAGCGCATCGGCGTGCCCCGCGCGGCAGCGCGTGAGGGTGCGAGGGGGCCTCCCCGTCAGAGTTGGCCGGCGCGAGCGCAGCCAAATTGGATCTTGAGGGATCACATTGACCCACTACGCTGGGGCCATGCTCGACTTCGCCTTTCGGCCTGATCGCACGAGCGTGCAGCCCGTCTACCGTCAGCTCGCCGACTCGCTGCGCGACTGGGTCGAGACCGGGCGGCTCGCGGTCGGGGAGAGACTCCCGCCGACGCGTGAGCTGGCCCTCACGCTCGGGGTCTCGCGAAACACCGTCACCGAGGCCTATCTGACGCTTGCGGGTCTCGGGTTGGTGCGATCCCACGTGGGGCAGGGGACTTTCGTTTCAGCTCTGGCGTCAGCCAGGCCAGCCGGCCGCGCGCGCCTGCGCAGCCTGCCGCGGGCCGCCGCTTCGCCGCCGCCGGCGGCACGGACGTTTGCATGGACGGGTCTCTTCGCGCTCGGAACGCGCGAGCTTCCGATCTCTCGTGCGCTCCGCGAGATCGAGGATCGCCGCGTCTGGCCGTTCGACTTCCGTAGCGGGCAGGTCGACGGGGCGAGCTTCCCCGCCCGTGTGCTCGGTCGAGCCTGCGCTCGCGCTCTCGCGTCCCACGGCCCGGCCATTGCCGCGCACCGCGATCCCTTCGGTTGGCCCGCGCTGCGCGAGCAGGTCGCGCGCGGGCTGATCGCGCGCGGCATCCGCTGCGCAGCCGAGGATGTCGCCATCGTGGGCGGCGCGCAGCAGGCGCTCGATCTCGTCGGCCGCGTGCTGCTCGACGCCGGCGACACGGTCGTCCTCGAGCAGCCGGGCTACTTCGGTGCGTCGCTCGCGTTTCGCGCCCACGGCGCGCACGTCGTGGGTGTCGGCGTGGACGAGGAGGGCCTGCGCACCGACGAGCTCGGGCGCTTGCTCCGAGCACGGCGGGCGAAGCTCGTGTACACGACGCCCGCGGTGCAGAACCCGACCGGGGTCGTGCTCTCCGAGGCGCGGCGGCGCGCTCTGCTCGAGCTCGCAGATACTCACCAGGTTCCCGTCCTCGAGGATGACTACGATGGCGAGCTTCGTCTCGAGGGCCCCAGCGCGCCTGCGCTCAAGGCTCGCGACACCGCGGGGCAGGTGATCTACGTCGCGACCTTCTCGAAGGCGCTCTTCTCCGGCCTGCGAGTCGGCTATGTGGTGGCGGCCCGCACGTTGCTCGAGCGGCTCGTCGTCTCTCGCTTCGTCTCCGACTTCCAGACCTCTCCCTTGCTCCAAGCGGCGCTCGTCGAGCTCTTGATATCGGGCGCGCTCGAGCGTCACGTCCGCCGCGTACGGCGGCTCTACGCCACGAGGCTCGCAGCTCTCCAAGCCGCTCTGATGGCGTCGATGCCGGCGGGCTCTCGCTTCGCAGCGCCAGCGGGAGGGAACGCACTCTGGCTCACGCTGCCAGCCGGCGCCGATTCCGACGCCATCGCCACGGCGGCCCGAGAAGAAGGGATCGCATACGACCGGGGCGACTTGTTCTTCCTCGACGGCGCGCCGCAGCCTTGCCTCGCGCTGTCCTTCGCCAACTTGACGCCGGAGCGCATCGCCGATGGGGTCGAGCGCTTCGGCCGGATCGTCCGCGCGCACGCTCAGCCGCGCGGCGAGGAGTCGATGAGCTCGGGCGACACCACGTCCAGCACAAGGCGGTCTCTTCGGCCCTCTAATGGGGCGAGCCGGTGAGTGCAGCCTCGATTCTCGTTAGCCGTCCCGCGGCGGAGGTGTTCTCCTTCATCTCCACACCGGAGAACGATCCGCTCTGGGTCCGCGGCTGCGCTGCGAACCAGCGTGTGAAGGACGAGCCGATCCGGGTCGGCTCCCGCGTGGTCGAGCAGCTCAGCTACCTCGGCACTCGCCTTCTCTACGAATGGGAGGTGACGCAGCTCGAGCCGCGGCGGCTGATCACGTACTCCAGCCGGCGGGGCCTCGTCCCGATGGTCATCACCATCGCCGTGCGAGCGGACGGCTCCGCGACCGAGGTGACGCTGGACATTCACCTGGGGCTCCCGCGACTCGTGCCGTTCGGCGCGGCACTCGGTCGCCTCGTCGGAAGGCGACAGGCCCGGCGCAACCTGGCGGACCTCCGCAGTCACCTGGAGCCCTTCCGCCCAGGGGTCGGTGTACCGCCTTCCAGGAGGGCGTCATCGCGACCGGCCTCTTCACCGCCGCTGTCGCCGTGATCGCTCTCTGTGTGCTCCTCCTGTGGGGCCTCCGCGGGCCCGCTCCAAGTGGCGGTCAGCGCTGAGCCCCGGAGCGTGCAGCGTCCAGCACTCAGTCGAGGAGTTCGTGAACGAAACACTCTCGCGATCGAGGAAGAGCATGCGAGGTACGCCCTCACGGGCACTCCCAAAAGAGGACCGACCGTGAATCCCCTCCTGCGGTTCCTTCGGGGCCGCCCGAGCACCACAGAGAGCACGGCCTTACTTTGGGCGAAGTCCTTGCTCAACGCTGTGCTCTTCTTCTCCGTCTTCATGGTCGCGCTCCCCTGGACGGCGCATCAGCTCCTGCCGGCGATGCTCCCGCTTCCGGTTTCGCTCAGAACCTGGGGCGGCACGATCCTGATCGCGGTCGGCGTGGGTGTGTGGATCGCCTGCCTCGACGCGTTCAGCCGGCGGGGTCGTGGCACTCCGTTGCCCGCGGACGCTCCGCGACACCTGGTCACGGACGGCTTCTTCGCTGTCGTGCGTCATCCGATCATCGCTGCCGAGACGATGGTGATCTGGGGTGAGGCGCTCTACTTCAGCAGTCTCGGGGTCGCCGGCTACGCGGTATTCATGACCCTCTACGCTCAGTGGGTCGTGGTCCGAATAGAGGAGCCGGAGCTTCGCGAGCGTTTCGGCGAGAGCTACGGGGTCTACTGCCGGAATGTTCCGCGCTGGCTACCGAGGTTTCGCGCCACGAGGCACGCGCAGAAGAGGGAGCCCAAATGAGTCAGGACACGGGACCGCCCCCCGCAACGCAGAGCGCGGCCTCGCTGCGCCCCTGCGAGCTACCGCAGCGCCCGCGCCTGCGGCACCCGCCGGGAAGCTCGCCCACACGGCTCTTCACCGTCTTGGCCTTGAAGCCGTTCGCGTGACCAATGCGCTCGTCCGAGCGCTCGCCCGGGCCGGCACCCAGGAACGCGCCGCGCTCGAGCTTCATCGCCGCGTTCATCAGCGTCTGGATTGCCTCGGCCATCCCCTCGAGCCCGTGCTCGGTCAGCACTTCCAGCACGTGCTCGATCGGGGGGACCGTAGTGGCTCCTATCCGCGTCCACCAGTTGATTGCCAAGATCCCCGGTCACGCCGCTGGCGTGTCTCGCTCAATGGGCGCCGCTTCATGGCGGCAGCGGTGAAGCTGCGCGAGGTCGCCTACCCGGGCTTGTATGCCGACGCTGCATGACCACCAACGGAGAAAATGCAAAGAAGTTACGGATAAAGAATCTATCCGAGGAAATGCGGCTATTTGCGCCATCCATAGGAGATGCACATGTCGGACGCTGCTTCCACGACCGAATCCGGGCCTCCCACTCCGGTGGGTTCGCTGATCGAAGAGTTGCTCCCGGACCCCGATTTCGCAAACTCCCATTCCATCGCTATCGCGGCGCCAGTCGAGCGGGTCGTCGAGGCTTCCGAGCGCTATCGCCTCGACCAGCATCGCCTGGTGAATCTTCTCTTCCGCCTGCGCAGGCTCAATCCTCCGGGTCCGCTGCGGGCTTCCCTCCTCCATCGGGGCTTCACGGTGCTCGCTGAGAAACCCGGCTCGGAGGTGGTCGTCGGGATCGCCGGACGCTTCTGGGCGCTCAACCAAACCGCCAATCTGATCTCCGTCGCCGATGCCCGAGCTTTCAAGCAATTCGCCGAGCCCGGTGCCGCCAAGGCCGCCGCCTGCTTCCGCTTCGAGCCGCTGCCGGACGGTTCCACCCGCCTCAGCACCGAGACTCGCGTGAAGTGCGTCGACGCGGCGGCGCGTCGTCGCTTTGCGGCGTACTGGGCGCTGATCGGCCCCTTCAGCGGCTGGATTCGGACGATCGTTCTTCGCGGCATTCGCCGGCTCGCCCTCCAGGCGTAACGGATTCGCGAACTTCCTCTCGTTGCTGGGGCGGGCGCTCGGAGGGTGGCAACCCGCTCGTCGGCAGCTCGGGCTACGAGTTCCACGCGGACATTTCTACTTCGGAGAAAACCGGACATCTGTACTTTGGGCCGACACGGGGGATGGGCTACCCCGACCCGTAGTGCGGCACGAAGCGCGCCGCGGCGTGCACCCCGAGCCCGAGGCCCGCGGGGCCCTCGTGGGCATGCGCGGCGTAGCTCGAGACGGCCGCGCCGAACGTGAGCCAGGCGACGAGCGAGAAGCACACGGTGAAGCCCCAGCGCCGAGGCGGGCGACCAGAAGCTGGCGCACGGGCGGCCAGGCCAGGCCGACGTGGGCGGCCGCAAAGAGCGCGAACGCGAGGGCGACGCGGAGGACGGGGTCCATCGATGTCTCCTGTCGCGCAGAACGTACCGAATATCTAGTATATTCTGTACATTCGTTTCAACCAGCTCGATCGAGACGGCGGCGAAGGCGCCCCGAGTCGGGCCGTGGTGAGGGACGCGATGCGAGTCTCCCCCGAGCGCACCGGGGTTCCGAAGCCGATGCAGGGCGCGTGGCATATCGATGCCCACGTCGGCCCGATGCCCTCGCTGCTGTCGCCTGCGGACCTGGTGGCCGCCGTCTTCAAGCTCCCCGTGACCCGTCTCACGCTCGGTGACTGCGTGAAGACTGGGTTCGGGAGGTTCTACGTGGACGACCTGAGAGCCGATCCGTCCGGCTCCCACGTGCTGCTTCGCACCTGGGCCCCCGGACTCGTGGCGAGATTCGCGATCACGGTTCACGAGACTTCCACCGGCGGCTTCCAGGCAGTCCTTCACAACTCGGTCCATCCCAGCTCGTGGGTCGGCCGCCTCTACTTCCGGCTCATCGAGCCCGGTCACCACCTCGTGATGGAGATCGCCTTGCGCAGGCTGGCCGCGCGGGCGCGAAGGATCCTTCAGCGCTCAACCAACAAGGGGCAACGAACATGAAGCGCTCGCAATGGGAGTCCTGGCGAATCATGCCAACCGTCTTCCGGGCACACGTAAGGCTCTACCGACTCCTCGGGGGTCGGCTGGTCGGGAAGAACATCCTCATTCTCACCACCACCGGTCGAAAGAGTGACCGGAGGCGCAGCACGCCGCTCTACTTCGCCCGCGACGGGGAAGACTACGTGATCATCGCGTCGAACGGCGGTGAGGACCGCTATCCCGGTTGGTGGTACAACGTGAAGGCGAACCCGGATGTCGAGATCCAGGTCGGGCGTGAGCACGCGAGGTGCGTCGCCCGAGCCGCGAGCGGTGCTGATACGCCAGTCCTCTTTGCGAAGCTCAGTGCCGTCTACGCCGGCTATCGGCGGTACGCGGAGCAGACCGAGCGCGAGCTCACGATCTTCCGACGCGAGCCGAGCGCACGTGGCTGAGCGAACGCCGCCGTCACCCCAGCGCACCGAACTCGCCGTTTTCTGGTCCATCATCCGTCTTGGGCGCGATCCACATCGGCACGACCCCGATCTTCGTGCCGGTTCTGGGCAAGCCCGCGCTCTGGTTCGCCGCCGCCCGGAGGCGCCTTCATGCTCGTGGGCCTGATCAACCAGCTCGCCGCGCTGCACCGGCAGAGCGTGCCCTCGCTCTGCCAGGTCTTCTGCGAAGCTGGAATTCCATCGCTGGTCCATGAGGACATGGAGAGCTTCCTACGCAGCCACGCCGCGTTCGTCGTTCCCCTGATGGCGATGGGCTGTCTCGTTCACACGCGCGGAACGGCCATTTCGTGGGCAGAGGCTACGCGCTACGCACGCGCGATGGCGGCAGCTCGGCATCGACCTGACCCCGTCCGTCGTTGCGGTCATGAGCCGGATGCCGTCTCTCGTGAGCGTCGCGTTGATGTGGTGCGCCAGTCGTCTCGCCGCGATCCACGCACTGGGAGCCAGAGGGCCAGGCGAGGTGCGACAGCTGATCGACGAGATGACGGCAGCTCCTGGGACCGCAGAAGAGCTGCTCTCGATACGTCCTTAGCGCGCTGTAAAGGAGGGTTCCATGACTACGGCGACGGTACTCGTGTGCGGGTTGCTCGCGGCGCTGCTGACGGCCTCGGCGTTCTTGAAGCTGAGCCACAGACAGCAAGTCGTCCAAGGCTACGCGCGCGTGGGTGTACCCGAAGACAAGCTGAACGCGCTGGCGTTCGTGCTGCTGGCGGCCGCCGCTGGCCTCATCTTGGGTCTGTTCTGGGCTCCGCTAGGCATCGCCGCCGCGAGCGGTGTCGCCTGCTACTTTGCGGTCGCCATCGCATTCCACGTCCGCAGCCGGGATATCGCGCACCTTGCGATGCCCGTGTTCCTGGATCTGATGGCGATCGCTGCACTCACGCTGCGGCTCATTGCGCCATGATCCAATGCCGCGGGTGCGGCGCCCATCAATGCAGCGTGTAGGTGAACGCATCGCCGTCCACAAGGTACGTGGCGCCGATGAAGCAACCGTTCTTGGCGCGACGCTGGCCGTCGCTCGTACCTCCGATCTGGTTCGCTGACTCTCGAATCGCAGGCACCGGCGTCTCTTCGCAGCTTGCGAGGCACAGGGCCAGCACGCCGCATCCGAGCGCGGATAGGTGAACTAAGCGGGCATTCGAGGTCCGACAACCCTCGAAGTGACAAGGCCCTTGGGGAGGATCGGCTACCCCGACCGTAGTGCGGGGGATTCAAGCCCTCGCGCGCCGGCCGCGGCCCGCTTCGCGGCCCTTGGACAGCCGTTTCCCCCGGCGGCGGTGCCGCCAAGGTGGACGGGTGGCTTCGGGGGGTGGGTCCTCGCTGCTCGGCCCATCATCCTCCGGTGTCGAGTGCAGCCTCTCTCATCGATCGCGGCCCTCCCTCGTCGTCGTTGGGCCGAGCCGCGGCCGCGGGTGGCGTGCGCGAAGGCAGCGCCAGGCACTCAAGGATCGCTCGCGTGGTGTCCGGGGGATGGATCGCTGCGAGGATCCGCGTGCGGCTGCCGCAGCGAGGGCATTCCAGAACGTCGACGGCGAAGACCCGGCGCAGGAGATCGGCCCACGCCAGTCGTCGCGGCCGGCTTCGCCGAGAGTGTCTGCGGGGCGGTGCACTGGTCCACGAGTGGCGGCGCTCCCTGGCCAAGGCGAGTGAGCGCGGAAGCTTCCGTGTCACGCACTACTCGCTCCAAGGCGACCATGCGCACCTGATCGTCGAGGCGCACGGGAAGGAAGCACTCGCCCGCGGCATGATGAGCATCGGCGCCCGGCTCGCGCGGGCTGTGAATCGGGTCGAAGTGCCCGGCGCGACTGTCTGAGAGCAGAGATACTCGTTGACGAAGAGGCTCCTCCGATTCCCAGGTCAGTGACGGCAGAGCACCCTCTCGGGAATCGCGCCTGGTTCCAGATTGGCGGCGCGTCGCAACCGGCTACCGCCGCGGCTGTGCAGGCCATCACGATTCGCCTCATCGAATCCCTCGTGTTCGAGAGAGGAAGAGCACGCCGATTCTACTCGAGACGCGCTCGACACCAGAGTCGCGTACGCCGCGACGGGACGAACGGCGCTCGCTCCGCTAGGGTCCGCGCCCCATGCCGGCCCCGCGTAAGGACGTCCGCAACCTCGCCATCATCGCGCACGTCGATCACGGCAAGACCACGCTGCTGGACGGCCTCTTGCGCCAGACCGGCGCGCTGCCGCTGCGCCATGCCGAGGTCGAACGCGTGATGGACAGCGAAGACCTCGAGCGCGAGCGCGGCATCACCATCCACGCCAAGAACACGGCGATCGAGTTCGAAGGCGTGCGCATCCACCTGGTGGATACGCCCGGCCACGCCGACTTCGGCGGCGAGGTCGAGCGGGTGCTCGGCATGGTGGACGCGGTGCTGCTGCTGGTGGACGCCGTCGAAGGCGTGATGCCGCAAACGCGCTTCGTGTTGCGCAAGGCGCTCCAGCATGGGCTGCGCCCGATCCTGGTGGTGAACAAGATCGACCGCCTCGAACAACGCGCCGAGGCCGTGATCGACGAGGTCTTCGACCTGCTGGTCGAGCTCGGCGCGAACGACGCGCAGCTCGACTTCCCGGTGGTGTACGCCTCCGCCAAGCAGGCCTTCGCTTCGCGCACGCTCGACGGCGCGCGCAGCGACCTCAGGCCCCTGCTCGAGACCATCCTCGAGTGCGCGCCGCCGCCCTACGTCGAAGTCGATGCGCCGCTCCAGTTCCAGGCGATGTCGCTCGACTGGGACGAGTTCCTCGGCCGCATCGTGATCGGGCGCGTGGCGCGCGGGCGCCTCACGCGCGGTGTGCCGGTGGCGCGGATCTCGGCGCAGGGGTCGGCGCAAACCTTCCGCGTGACCAAGCTGTTCGGCGCGCTCGGCCTCGAGCGCCGCGAGCTCACGGAGGCGCTGGCCGGCGACCTGGTGATGATCGCGGGCGTCGAGTCCATCGACGTGGGCGACACCGTATGCGACCCGGCCTGTCTCGAGGCGCTGCCGCGCGTGGCCGTGGATCCGCCCACGGTGCGCGTGCGCTTCTCCGTCAACAACTCACCCTTCTCGGGGCGCGAGGGTCGCTTCGTCACCAGCCGGCAGATCGACGAGCGCCTGCGCCGCGAGTCGCTCGGCAACGTCTCGATCAAGGTCGCGCAGGCCGAGAGCCCAGAGGTGTTCGAGGTCGCCGGGCGCGGCGAGCTGCAGATCGGCGTCCTGATCGAGACGATGCGGCGCGAGGGCTACGAGTTCAGCGTCTCGCGGCCCGAGATCATCACGCGCGAAGTGGAAGGCCGGACCTGCGAGCCGGTCGAGGACGTCATGGCCGAGGTGCCCGAGAGCTGCGCCGGCGTGGTGATGGAGAAGCTCTCGCAGCGGCGCGGGCGCCTGACCGCGATGGAGAACCGCGCGGGCACGGTCGTCCTTTCGTTCGTGGTGCCGAGCCGCGGCCTGTTCGGCTACCGCAACGAGTTCCTGTCCGACACGCGCGGCGAGGGCATCCTGCACCGCACCGTGCGCGGCTTCGAGCCCTGGGTCGGCACGCTCGAAGACCGCGGCGTCGGCGCCATCGTCGCCACCGAGGCAGGCCAGACCACCGCCTACGCGCTCTTCCACATCCAGGAGCGCGCCGACCTCTTCGTCGGCGCCGGCGTACCGGTCTACGAGGGCCAGGTGGTGGGCGCGAGCCGGAGGGCGGGCGACCTCAACGTGCACGTCGCGCGCGCCAAGAAGCTCACCAACATCCGCGCAGCCGGGAAGGACGAAGCGACCATCCTGACGACGCCGCGCCTGGTCAACATCGAGTGGTCGCTCGGCTGGATCGCCGACGACGAGCTGCTCGAAGTGACGCCGCAGTCGCTGCGCTTGCGCAAGAAGATCCTGGCCTCGAACCTGCGGAGGCGCGGCTAGCAGCGTGGACGCAGCGGGGCTTCCGCGACGAATGTCGCGATGGAGGACGCCCGATGACGATCCGATCCGTTCTTCCCTTCGCCTTGGCCTTCGGCCTGGCAACGGCCGTGGTGTCGGCGACCGATGACAGCATTACGTTGCGCATGGATGAGACGGTGGTGACGTAGCCGATCGCCGACAACGTCGCGATTCGCAGCGACAGCGGCGGGACCATTCGCATGGCGGACGTCGGGGAGGGCCGGCGCGTGCAAGTCGCGCTCGACGGCGAGCAGCGCGCCACGGCGATCGAGGTGACCAGCGCCGGGGCCCACGACCCGGCAGGCCCGCGCCCTAGCGCGGGCGCTCTCATCAGGCTTCGATTGTTTTGGTCTTGGTTTCCGCTCCACCTGGTTTGATGACGACCTTCACAGCATCTTCCATCGGATCTTTGAAGGGTACCTCGATTCGGAGCAGGCCGTGCTCGTAGGTCGCTTCGGCTTTGTCAGGTTTCACCTGCCAAGCTAGAGCGAGTGCTGAAACATATTCGAGATCCCTTGCTGGCGCTGTCAGGTGGATGCTGTCTTCCAGGATCTTCACATCGACGGTATCCGTTGGCGCTCCCGGGATCGCGAACTCCACTACTAGCTTGCGGTTCTCCCCGTCAGAATACGCGACTGTATTGGGCGCAACCTTAATCCGATATTCCGGCATCTTGGTACCCCCTTCTAGTACGGATCGACATCGCCGGAGGCGATCCGCGCGCTCGACGGCGTCGCGGCCTGAGTCGCCTGGCGCCCGTCTTCTCAGTCTTCCATGCCGGAGAGATCGGGCCCACCTCGCGCGTGCTCCTTCTTCTCCACCTTCTCCGCGATCGAAACTTCAGTGGTGAGGAGCAGGCCTGCGACGCTCGCGGCGTTCTGCAGCGCCGAGCGCACGACCTTGGTCGGGTCGATCACGCCGGCCTCGAGCAGGTTCTCGTAGGTCTCCGTCGCGGCGTTGAAGCCGAACGGGCCCTTTCCGTTCTTCACCCGATCGACCACGATCGAGCCCTCGACACCTGCGTTCTCACTGATCTGCCGCAGAGGCTCTTCGAGAGCCCGCCGCACGATCGCGACACCGGGCTTCTGATCCGCCGGCAGGCCCTCGGCGAGGCCGTCGAGGGACGACTGGGCGCGCAGCAGCGCCACACCGCCGCCGGGCACGATGCCCTCTTCGACTGCTGCGCGCGTCGCGTGCAGCGCATCCTCGACGCGCGCCTTCTTCTCCTTCATCTCCGTCTCGGTGGCGGCGCCCACTTTCACCACGGCGACGCCGCCGGCCAGCTTCGCGAGCCGCTCCTGGAGCTTCTCCTTGTCGTAGTCGCTGGTGGACTTCTCGATCTGCGCGCGGATCTCGCCGATGCGTGCCTCGATCGCCTTCTTGGCGCCGCGGCCGTCGATCAGCGTGGTGTTGTCCTTGTCGACCACGACCTTCTTCGCGCGGCCCAGATCCTTCGGCGTCACGTTCTCGAGCTTGAGCCCTAGCTCCTCGCTGACCACCATGCCGCCCGTCAGCACCGCCATGTCCTCGAGCAGGGCCTTGCGGCGGTCGCCGAAGCCCGGTGCCTTCACCGCCGCGACCTTCAGCGAGCCTCGGATCTTGTTCACCACGAGCGTCGCGAGCGCCTCGCCATCGATCTCCTCGGCCACGATCAGGAGCGGCTTGCCGTCCCGCACCACCTGCTCGAGCAGCGGCAGCAGGTCCTTCATGTTCGAGATCTTCTTCTCGTGGAGCAGGATCAGGGCGTCTTCGAGCACCACCTCCATGCTCTCGGTGTCGGTCACGAAGTAGGGCGACAGGTAGCCGCGGTCGAACTGCATGCCCTCGACCACCTCGAGGGTCGAGTCCATCGCCTTGGCCTCCTCGACCGTGATCACGCCTTCCTTGCCGACCTTCTCCATCGCCTCGGCGATCATCTTGCCGATCACCTCGTCGCCGTTCGCGGAGACGGTGCCGACCTGCGCGATCTCGGCGGAGTCGCGCGTGGGCTTGGACATCTTCTGGAGCTGATCGACCACGACGGCGACGGCCTTGTCGATGCCGCGCTTGAGGTCCATCGGGTTCACGCCGGCCGCGACGAGCTTGCTGCCCTCGCGGAAGATGGCCTGGGCGAGCACGGTGGCGGTGGTGGTGCCGTCGCCGGCGACGTCGGAGGTCTTCGAGGCCACCTGCTTCACCATCTGGGCGCCCATGTTCTCGAACTTGTCTTCGAGCTCGATCTCCTTCGCGACGGTCACGCCATCCTTGGTGACGATCGGCGCACCCCAGCTCTTCTCGATGAGCACGTTGCGGCCCTTGGGCCCGAGCGTTACGCGCACCGCGCGGGTGATGGCGTTCACGCCCCGGAGCATCTTCTCGCGGGCTTCCTGCTGGTAGAGAATCTCTTTGGCGGCCATTGGGGTCTCCTACTTCAAGATGGCGAGGACGTCGTCCTCGCGGATGATGAGGTGCTGTTCGCCGTCGAACTCGAACTCCGACCCGGCGTACTTGGTGAAGAGCACGCGGTCTCCGGGGACCACGACCAGAGCGCGGACCTTCCCGTCCTCCATGACCTTGCCGCCCCCGGCTGCGATCACCTTGCCCTGCTGCGGCTTCTCCTTCGCCGTGTCCGGGATCAGGATCCCGCCCTTGGTCTTCGTCTCTTCCTCGACACGTTTGACGAGGAGTCGGTCGTAGAGCGGACGAACCTTCATCGAGTCTCCTTGCCGGTCGGGTGCCTCACGGCTTTGCGGAGTATCGGCAATATGCTAAATTTGTCAAGCACAAATGCAGAACGCTTGATGAATCACGCAAGAGCGGCGATACTGGGTGACGTGGCGAGTCGTCGCAGCCAGGCCGGGCGAAAGCGCTCCCCCTTCGTGGGACAACCGAACGAGCTCGGCCAGCTGCTGGCCGACCTGCGTGTGGCGAAGGGCCTCTCCCTGCGGCAGGTCGAGGAGGCCACGGAGCGCGCGGTCTCGAACGCCTACCTGAGCCAGCTCGAGAGAGGGAAGATCCGGAAGCCGTCGCCCAACCTGCTGCACAGCCTGGCGGCGGTCTATGGGGTGCCGTACGAGGCATTGATGGAGAAGGCCGGCTACCTGCTGCCGTCCGACGGCAAGGGGAGCGCGCGTCGCAAGCGGTTGAATGCCTTTGCGATCGACGACCTGACCGCGGAGGAAGAAGAAGAGCTCCTCAAGTACCTGGCGTTCCTCCGCTCCCGCAACCCACCGCCTTCATGAGCCGGGATCCCGAGCGGATCCTGCTGGAGCCGATTCGCGCCGAGCTCTTCGGCATCGAGCGGCTCGAGCAACACGCGCAGAGCCTGGCGACGGCCGGGAAGACCAGCGAGATACGCAAGGGGCGTGACCTTCTACCCCGGGTCCGCGAGAACGGGCGCGTGCTCCTGGCCGGGTATCACGACATCGTCGCCGCGGTCGGGGCGAAGAGCGAGATCACGCTCGCCGAAGAGTGGTTCCTCGACAACTTCCACGTCGTGGACGAGCAGCTCCGAGAGATCCGAGACCATCTCCCGCGCGGCTACTACCGCTCGCTGCCGAAGATCGCCACGGGCCACCTCGCGGGAGCGCCGCGCGTCTTTGCGCTGGCCTGGGCCTATGTGGCCCATACGGACAGCCGCTTCGAGCTCGAGACGCTCGCGCGCTTCGTGCGCGCCTACCAGCGCGTAGAGCCGCTCGGCATCGGCGAGCTCTGGGCCGTGCCCATCCACTTGCGCATGGCGCTGGTGGAGAATCTGCGGCGGCTGTCGGAGCAGGTGATCCGCGCCCGCCACGCGCGCGCCCGGGCCGATGCGCTGGCGGATCGGCTGCTGGGCCTCGGCGACGGGCCGAGAGAGGATGTCGGGAAGATCGTGCGCGATCTCGACGACACCCCGCTGGCGGGCGCCTTCGCGGTGCAGCTCGTCCAGCGGCTCCGCGACCAGGACGCCTCGATCACGCCGGCTCTCGACTGGCTCAACCTCGAGCTCGGCGCCCAGGGGACGTCGTCCGGCGAGGTGGTGGCCCGGGAGCTCCATGCCCAGGGCTCAGCCAACGCCACCGTCCGAAACGTGATCAGCAGCATGCGCTGGATGTCCTCGATCGACTGGCTCGAGTTCTTCGAGAGCGTGAGCGGGGTGGACGAGGTGCTGCACGCCGCTCCCGCGTTCTCCGCCATGGATTTCGCGACGCGTGACGCGTACCGCAAGCAGATCGAGGTGCTCTCGCGCGGTTCGGCGCGATCGGAGCTCGAGGTGGCGCGGGAGGCCGTGCGGCTGGCCCGGCAAGCTGCCGACGAATCGCCTCGAGCGGCTCGCGCCGAGCAAGGGGGCGATGCACCGGGGACGGAGCTCGAGCTTCCCGGTGTTCCCGAGCGCGCGGAAGAGGACCCGGGGTACTACCTCGTTTCGGGGGGCCGCAGGGACTTCGAGCGGCAGCTCCGCTTCCGATTCCAGCTGCGCCTCTGGCTCCGAGGAGTCCTCCGCCGCCACGCGATCGCGGCATACCTGGGAGGGATCGCGGCGCTCACCGCGCTCCAACTGGGCGCTCTCGTGTTCATCGCGAGCTCGGCGGGAGCTGCGACCTGGGCCCTCGCCGTGCTCGTCCTGCTCGGCCTCGTGCCCGCCTCGGAAATCGCGGTGTCCCTCGTCCATCGTGTGGTGCCGGCGCTGCTCCCGCCGAGGCGGTTGCCCAAGCTCGAGCTGGCCGGCGGCGTGCCGCCCGAGCTTCGCACCCTGGTCGCCGTGCCCACGCTGCTCACGAATCGCGCCGATCTCGAGGGGCAGCTCGAACGACTCGAAGTGCACTACCTCGCCAATCCCGAAGGCCAGCTCCACTTCGCCCTGCTGACCGACTGGGCGGACGCAGACCAGGAGCACATGCCCGGAGACGACGATCTCGCAGCGGCGCTCGACGACGGCATCGAGCGGCTCAACGCACACTACGAGGGTCCGCCTGGGGCTGGGGCGCGCTTCCTCGTGTTGCACCGCCGGCGCCTGTGGAACGCGCAGGAAGGCAAGTGGATCGGCTGGGAGCGGAAACGGGGCAAGCTCCACGAGCTGAATCGACTGTTGCGCGGCGCCGCAGATACCAGCTTCGTTTCGATCCGCGGGCGCCCGCCCGCGGTACCCGAGGGTGTTCGCTACGTCATCACCCTGGATGCCGACACACGGCTTCCGAAAGGCGCCGCCTATCGCCTGGTCGGAGCGATGGCGCACCCGCTCAATCGGCCGCGCTTCGACCCGCGGGCAGGGCGCGTCGTCGACGGCTACGCGGTGCTCCAGCCGCGCATCACGCCGTCGCTACCCACCGGACCCCGCAGCACGACCTACCAGCGGATCGTCTCTGGCCCGGGCGGCGTGGATCCCTACGCCGCGGCCATCTCCGATGTCTACCAGGACCTCTTCGACGAGGGCTCCTACACCGGAAAGGGCATCTACGACGTCGACGCCTTCGAGCGGGCGCTCGAGGGGAAGATCCCGGAGAACGCGCTGCTCAGTCACGATCTCTTCGAGGGCCTGTTCGCGCGCGCCGGGCTGCTCACCGACGTGGATCTCTTCGAGGTGTTTCCCTCCAACTACGAGGTGGCCGCGCGTCGCCAACACCGTTGGGTGCGAGGCGACTGGCAGCTCCTCCCGTGGATCCTGGGACGCGCGCGCGACGCCGCCGGGCGGAAGCCGCGCGGCCGCATCCCGGTTCCGGGCCGCTGGAAGATGATCGACAATCTGCGCCGCAGCCTCGCGGCGCCTGCGTCACTGCTGCTGGCCGTGGCCACGTGGACGCTGCCGGGCGTTTCTCCACTCCTCTGGACCGGCCTCTTCATCGGCTCCATCGCGGTGCCGTCATTCATCCCGGTCCTCGACGGCCTCGTCCCGCGGCGCTGGGGGATCTCCAAGCGCAGCCACCTGCGCGCGGTCGGCCACGACGTGTTCGTGGCCCTGTCGCAAGCGTTCCTGGCCCTCACCATGCTGGCCCATCAGGCGTGGCTCAACGCGGACGCCGTGGTACGCACGCTGGTGCGCCTCCATGTGACGAGACGGAATCTCCTCGAATGGGTTCCGGCCGAGCAGGCGGGGTATGGCGCCGAGCTGCGGCTCCGCGCGTTCTACCGGCACCTGCACGGGGGCGTCGTCGTCGCAGCGGCGGTGGGCCTGCTCGTCGTCGCGAGCCGGAGCGGGGCCTGGCTCGTGGCCACGCCGTTCGTGCTGCTGTGGGCGCTCTCCCCGTTCATCGCCTGGCGGATCAGCCTGCCGCCGAAGCTCGTCGAGGCGCAAATTCTCTCGCAGAAGGAGACGCGCTCCCTGCGGCTCATCGCCCGCCGCACGTGGCGCTTCTTCGAGACCTTCGTCGTCGAAGCCGAGAACTTCCTCCCACCGGACAACTTCCAGGAAGACCCCGAGCCGGTGATCGCGCACCGCACCTCGCCGACGAACATCGGCCTCTACCTGCTGGGCACGACGGTCGCCCATGACTTCGGCACGATCGGCATCCTCGACATGGCGAAGCGGCTCGAGCAGACGCTCGAGACCGTGTCCGTGCTGCGTCGCTTCCGAGGCCATCTGTTCAACTGGTACGACACGCAGGACCTGCGACCGCTCGATCCGATCTACGTCTCGACCGTCGACAGCGGCAATCTGGCGGGACACCTGATCGCCGTGGCGCAGGCGTGCCACGAGCGCATGCAGCGACCGCTGTTCGGCCCGGAGATCCTCGCGGGAATCCGAGACGCGCTCGAGCTGCTGCGCGAGTCGCAGGAGGACGCCGAGCGGCCGCGCCGGAGCCAGACCGTGACCGAGGCGCACCTGCGCGAGGCGGCCGAGGCGATGGAGGCGGCTCTCGAGAATCCCCCAACGTCGCTGCCGGGCTGGGTGCGCCGGCTCGGGGAGCTCGCCGGGCAGGCAGAGAACCTGCTGGACATCGCTCGAACGCTCGCGAACGACGCCGAGCCCGAGGCTCGATCCGAAGTCGTGGCCTGGGCGACGAGAGTGCAGGACTGCGTCGCGAGCCACGCTCGCGACCTCGACGCGGCCCAGCGGCACTCGGAGCCCCGAGCGTCGCAGCTCTCGCAGCGGCTCTCGGCGATCGCCGTCCGCGCGGAACGGATGGTCCAGGAGATGGACTTCAAGTTCCTGTTCGACCCTTCGCGCAAGCTGTTCGCGATCGGGTATCGCACGTCGGAGGGGACGCTCGATCCCAACTGCTACGACCTGCTGGCCTCCGAATCGAGGCTGGGAAGCTTCGTGGCCATCGCCAAGGGCGATGTCTCACCGCGACACTGGTTTCTGCTGGGGCGGGCGCTCACACCCGTCGGGCGCGGGGCCGCCCTCGTCTCCTGGTCCGGCTCCATGTTCGAGTACCTGATGCCACTGCTCGTGATGCGGCAGCCCGCGAGCAGCCTGCTGGATCTCACCTGCCGGCTCGTGGTGGCGCGCCAGATCCAGTACGGCGAGGAGCGCTCCGTGCCCTGGGGCGTCTCCGAATCGGCCTACAACGTTCGAGACGTGGAGCTCACCTATCAATACTCGGACTTCGGCGTGCCCGGTCTGGGCCTCAGGCGCGGGCTGTTCGAGGACGTCGTCGTCTCGCCCTACGCAACGGCGCTCGCCGCGATGCTGGATCCCAGGGCCGCGCTCGACAACTTCGCGCGGCTCGAACGAGCCGGAGCCCGCGGCGTCTACGGGTTCTACGAATCACTCGACTACACGCCGTCGAACCTGCCGGAGAACGCGCGCGTAGCCGTGGTGCGGAGCTACATGGCGCACCACCAGGGGATGCTCCTCGTCTCGCTCGCGAACGTGGTGCACGACGGCCTGACGCGAAGCCGCTTTCACGCGCATCCGATGGTGCAGGCGGCAGAGCTGCTGCTGCAAGAACGGACGCCGCGCTCGGTGGCGGTGACGCGGCCCCGAGGCGAAGAGGTGCGGGCGGCACCGCTCGTTCGCGACCTCGTGCTGCCGACCCTGCGCCGCTTCGAATCGCCGCACGACATCACCCCCCGCACGCATCTCCTGTCCAACGGCCGCTACACGGTCATGCTCACCGCGGCGGGCTCCGGCTTCAGCCAGTGGAACGGTCTCGAGCTCACCCGCTGGCGCGAGGACACGACCCGGGACTGCTGGGGCAGCTTCGTCTTCCTGCGCGACACCCGGACCGGCGAGGTGTGGTCGGCCGGCTTCCAGCCGAGCGGAGTGGAAGCAGACCACTACGACGTCGTGTACTCCGAGGACCGGGCCAAGATCACGCAGCGAGACCGCTCCCTCGCCATCACGCTCGAGGTCGTGGTCTCGACCGAGGACGACGCCGAGCTCCGCCAGCTGACCGTGACCAACGTCGGCAGCCGGGACCGCGAGATCGACTTCACCTCCTATGCCGAGGTCGTGCTGGCACCTCCCGGCGCGGACGAGGCTCACTCCGCCTTCTCGAACCTGTTCGTGGAAACGGAGTTCGTGGCCGAGGCCGAGACGCTGCTCGCGACGCGACGTCCGCGCTCCAAAGACGAGCCGCAGCTCTGGCTCGCCCACCTGGCGGCGGTCGAGGGGGAGCCGGCGGCGGCGCTGCAGTACGAGAGTGACCGCGCGCTCTTTCTCGGCCGCGGCCGCGGGATCCGGTCGCCGCTCTCCGTGAACGATGGAGGCCCGCTCTCGAATACGGCGGGAACGGTGCTCGACCCGATCGTGAGCCTTCGGCAGCGGCTTGCAATCCCGCGCGGCAAGACCGTCCGAATCGTCTTCACGACGCTCGTGGCGCCTTCCCGGGGCGAGGCGCTCGAGAGCGCGGAGAAGTACCGCCAGCCGGCCACGTTCGAGCGGGAAAGCTCGCTGGCCTGGACGCAGGCGCAGGTTCAGCTGCACCACCTCCGCATCAGCCAGGAAGAGGCGCATCTCTACCAGCGTCTTGCCAACCGTCTGCTGTACGCCGATCCCTCGTCGCGCGCGGCGCAGGAGGTGCTGGCCTCGAATCAGGACGGCGCATCCGGGCTCTGGCCGTACGGCATCTCGGGGGACCTTCCGATCGCCCTGGTTCGCATCGAGCGGGAGGAGGAGCGCAACCTCGTGCGCCAGCTCCTGCGCGGGCGCGAGTATTGGCGCATGAAGGGGATCGCCGCAGACCTGGTGATCCTCAACGCCAGCCGTGCCTCCTACGTCCAAGGCCTCCAGGAATCTTTCGAGGACATGGTGCGAGCGAGCCAGGCGACCGGGCAGGTGCAGCCCTGGCAGCGCGGAGGCGTGTTCCTGCTCCGAGCCGACCTCGTGTCTTCGCGCGATCAGACCCTGCTCGGCGCGGCGTCGCGCGTCGTGCTGCTCGCGAACCGGGGGACGCTGTCCGAGCAGCTGGTTCGGCTGGAGGGACCTCGGCCCGGGCCGGTGCCGCCGCCCCCGAGCGCGTCGCGCGAACGAGTCGAAGCCGCCCCTGTTCCGGTGCTGGATCTCGAGCTGCCGAACGGCATCGGCGGCTTCGCGGCGGACGGCCGTGAGTACGTCACGGCTCTCGGCGCGGGGCAGTGGACCCCGGCTCCCTGGCTCAACGTGGTGGCCAACCCGGAGTTCGGCTTCCAGGTCTCGGAGTCGGGCGCGGGCACCACCTGGTGCCTGAACAGCCGCGAGAACAAGCTCACCCCCTGGTCGAACGACCCCGTCAGCGACACGCCGGGTGAGGCCTTCTATGTGCGAGACGAGGACAGCGGTCTGATCTGGGGGCCGACCCTCCTGCCGATGCGCGAGGAGCCCTGGCCCTATCTCATTCGGCACGGCCAGGGCTACAGCCGCTTCGAGCACACCTCCCACGGCATCGCGCAGGAGCTCCTGCAGCTCGTGCCCGTTCGGGACTCCGTCAAGATCTCGCGCCTGCGCCTGACGAATTTGTCGGGCCGCAAGCGGCGACTCTCTGTGACGGCCTACGTCGAGTGGGTGCTCGGGGTTTCGCGGAGCCGCTCCGCTCCCTACGTCGTCACCGAGCTCGACTCCGCCACGCGCGCCTTGTTCGCGCGAAATGCCTTCAACGACGCGTTCGCGGAGCGGATCGCGTTCGCCGATCTGGGCGGACGCCAGACTTCCTGGACCGGCGACCGCCTCGAGTTCCTGGGACGGAACGCGAGCCTCGACCACCCCGCGTCGCTCGAGCGTGGCGAGGAGCTTTCGGGGAAGACTGGAGCCGGCCTCGACCCCTGCGCCGCGCTCCAGACGAGCGTCGCGCTCGAGCCCGGAGAAGGCACGGAGGTCGTGTTCCTGCTGGGCCAGGGGAGGGACGCGGCCGAGGCCCGCTCCCTGGTCGAGCGCTATCGCAAGGGGAACGGCGACGAAGCGCTGGGCGAGGTCCGGGAACACTGGGACGCGGTGCTCGGCACGGTGCAGGTCGAGACGCCCGATCCCGGCATGAACATCCTGCTCAACCGCTGGCTCCTCTACCAAACGCTCTCGTGCCGCATCTGGGCCCGCTCCGCGTTCTACCAGTCTGGAGGGGCCTACGGCTTCCGCGACCAGCTCCAGGACGTGCTGGCCCTCACGGTGACGAGGCCGGACCTGGTGCGCGAGCACATCCTGCGAGCCGCCGCTCGGCAGTTCCGGGAGGGCGACGTGCAGCACTGGTGGCATCCCCCGTCGGGCCGCGGGGTGCGGACGCGGATCTCCGACGACCGGCTCTGGCTGCCGTATGCGGTGCTCCACTACCTGCGGACCACCGCCGATGGCACGCTGCTCGACGAACCGGTGGCGTGGCTCGACGGACCGAGCCTGGAAGAAGGTCAGCCCGAGGCGTACTTCGAGCCGACGCAGTCCGAAGACCGGGCCACGCTGTACGAGCACTGCGCGCGAGCTCTCGACCGGAGCCTCGACGTGGGCCGTCACGGCCTGCCCTTGATCGGCGGCGGGGATTGGAACGACGGCATGAATCGCGTCGGTCGGGAAGGCCGGGGCGAGAGCGTCTGGCTCGGCTGGTTCCTCCATCTGAACCTGATGGAGTTCGCCTGCATCGCCGACCGGCGCGGGGAAGCCGAGCGTGCGGCGCGCTGGCGGAGTCGGGCCGGCTTGCTCCAGACCTCTCTGGAGGCGGAAGCCTGGGACGGGCAGTGGTACAAGCGCGCCTTCTTCGATGACGGAACACCCCTCGGATCGGCGCAGAGCGACGAATGTCAGATCGACTCCATCCCCCAGTCGTGGGCCGTGCTCTCCGGCGCGGCCGACCCAGAGCGGGCCCGCCTCGCCATGGCGTCGCTGGAGCAGCGTCTCGTCCGGCGCGACGACCGCCTGGTGCTGCTCTTCGCCCCGCCCTTCGATCGAACGACGCTGGACCCCGGCTACATCAAGGGCTACGGGCCGGGCATCCGCGAGAACGGCGGGCAATACACGCACGCCGCGGCCTGGGCGATCGTGGCCTTTGCCATGCTCGGCGAGGGCGACCGGGCCGGCGAACTCTTCCAGCTGCTCAGCCCGATCCAGCACGCGAGCCGGCGCGCGAACCTGCACCGATACAAGGGCGAGCCGTACGCCGTGGCGGCGGACGTGTATTCGCAAACACCGCACGTCGGACGCGCGGGCTGGACCTGGTACACCGGGGCGGCGGGCTGGCTCTACCGCGCCGGCCTCGAGTCGATGCTCGGCTTCCAGAAGCTGGGCAGCGCGCTTCGTCTCGATCCTTGCATCCCCCGGCACTGGGAGCGCTTCGCCATCCGCTACCGCCACGGCAACAGCCTCTATCGGATCCGCGTCGAGAATCCGAAGGGCGTCTGCCGTGGCGTCTCCCGCATCGAGCTCGACGGCGTCCCGCTCGAGGCGGATGCGCTCATCCCGCTCTGCGACGACGGCCGCGAGCACGAGGCGCTGGTGGTCCTGGCCTAGCCGGCGCCGGCCTGCTTGACGAACTTTGCTTATCTAGTAGATTTAGCAGCGGCCGGGGTTACGCCTCCCCAGCCCGGCCCGTAGGGGGGGACCATGGGACTGCACTCGAGTTGCTTCTGGTGTACGAGCCCGCATGTCGCAGAGCACGCGCTCTCCGTGTGTCCCGCCTGCGTGGGCGCGTACCGGGCCAGGCGCTTTCCGCTGGGGCCGCTCGGGATGAGCGGATCCTTTCCGCTCGACGACGCGATGATCGACGAGATGGTGAGCCGGACCTCCGCCGGTAACTACGCTCTCGGCTACATGGATGAGGGGACCTTCCTGGTGTTCTACGTGGGACGCTCCGACTCCGACGTGAGAGGCCGCCTGCACGAATGGGTGGGCGCGCCGAGCGAGCCTGACCGATACGCCACGTCCGCCCAGGCGCCGTGGGGCACGAAGCGGCGCCCTGGCTTCCCCAGGCAGGCGCCGGCACTCGCTCGCGTCGCGGTCGGGGGCGACGGCGGCTACACGCGTTTCGCGTACAGCTACGCAGCCTCCGCCGCGGCGGCGTTCGAGAAGGAGTGCCAGAACTACGACGACTTCGGCGGCTGCGGCGGGCTCGACAACGCCGCCCGCCCCGTCGCGGCGCCCTAGCTCGGCATGTGGAAGCGCCTGCGGCCCCAGCTGACCCGCCTCTGGCAACGCCTGCGGAAAGGCCAGTACGAGCGCCGCGTAGCCGAGGCACGCGCGCGCTTCTGGGCCGAAGCTCGCGCGGGAGAGCGCGAGGCAGAAGCCCAGCTGCTCCTCTCGACCCTCGTGGCTGCGGACCAAGGACGCTCCGGATGATGCACGTGAAGCGCTGTCCCAACGACAATCACGGACGCATGGTGGTGACGGTGCGCTGCTGCCCGAGCTGCGGCGAGATCGTGAACGCGAAGATCGTCGCCCGGAAGTGCCTCGCCGACGCCCATGCGCGGATGCGACGCTCGCGACACCCCTTCTGTATGGACTGCGGCGCCGGACTGCTCTAGCTCGGGGAACGGTCGGCAGAGCTGCGCCCGTGATAGGCTGGCGCGTAGCGTGCGCGTCGACAGCTTCGCCTTCCTGCCCCGCTCGTTCCGGCCCTTGTTCGAGAAGCCGCCGCGGCCGCCGGGCCACGAGGCGCCGGTGTGGGCACCCTTCGAGAAGCGGCTGGCCGAGGCGAAGGTCGCGCTGCTCACGTCCGCGGGCTTGTACGTGAAAGCGACGCAGGCCTCCTTCGACGGCGAGCGCGAGAAGCGCGAGCCGACCTGGGGGGATCCGAGCTGGCGCGCGATTCTGGCCGGAGTCACCACGGCCGAGCTCGGGATGATGCACCTGCATCTGAACAGCGCTGACGTGCTCGCCGATCACGACATCGCGCTGCCCAGCACGGTGCTCGCCGAGCTGGTGCGCGACGGTGTGGTGGGCGCCTCCACGAGCCGACACATCTCGGTGATGGGCTTCCAGCAGGCCGGACTCGAGGTGTGGCGCAGCCAGACGGCACCCGAGATCGCGGCGGCGCTGCGCGACGAAGGCGCCGACGGCGTCGTGCTCGCGCCCGCTTGACCCGACTGCTGCAAGAACGTGCCCGTGCTGGCACGTGAGCTCGAGAGCCGGGGCCTCCCGACCGTCGTCGTGACGCCGATGCCCGACGGCGCCGAGCACCTGCTCGCGCCGCGCATCGTCGGCGTCGAGTTTCCCTTCGGCCATGCGTTCGGGAGACCGGGCGATCGCCGCACCCAGCGCCGCGTGCTCGAGACGGCGCTCACCGTGTTGGCCGGCGCTTCGGCGGCGGGGACACGCGTCGATCTCGACCTCGCCTGGCCCGAGCCGCGTGGCGTCGCCTACAAGAGCTGGCAGCCCGCCGAGCCGAGCCCGATCGTGGCGATGATGCTGGCGGGGCAGAGGAAGTAGTTGGACGGCGTCCAGGAGCTGCGCGCCGAGCTTGCGCGCGGGCTCGGCGACGAGGTCGGCCGCGAGCTGCGCGAGGCTCACCGCCTCTTCAGCGCGATCGGCGCGACGGAGCACGCAGAGCGGATGGTCCGGCAGCTGACCGCAGGTACCTCGAGTAGCCTGGCGGGAGCATGCAGAGCAAACAGCGCTTCACACACGTCGCCGTGACTGTCTCGCGAGAAATGTTCCACGCAGACGCGCGCGCGGAGCTGCTCGACTTCTACGGCCAGGTCTTCGGCTGGTACGAGAATCCGGCGTTGGCGATCCGGCAGGAACGCATCTTCCTGCGGGCGCCCACGGATCGGCAGTATCTCACCATCCGGGCGTCCGAAGCACCCATGGCGACCTCGGGCTACGAGCATCTCGGTCTCGAGGTCGAGTCCGAGCAGGAGCTTCGCGGCATCCATGAGCGGGCCCAGAAGCTGGCCGGGCGATACACCGATCTCGAGCTCGGCGACATCCGTGCCGAATACGACGGCGCTCTCCTGACGTTCAAGCTTCGTTTTCGCCTCCCGTTGAGCGTCGAAGTCCTGTACCTCGCGCGGCCTGGTGTGCAGCGCTGAGCCACGTCGATCAGCTGGGGCGTGCGCGCAGCAGCAGCACGCCGAGCAGCAAGAAGCCGGCGGCCTGCGCGAGGCCGGTGAGCCAGCCGCGGCCGTGCGGGCTCGCCTCGCTCCAGATCAGGTGCGAGAGCGCGACGTAGAACAGGTAGGCCGCGGCCGCCGACCAGATCCAGGGCTTCGCGCGCCAGAAGGCCCACGCGCCGAGCGCGAAGATCGCCCAGTGCAGAGGGGCCGTGAGCTGCGCCGCGCGGCCGTGCAGCTCGAAGCCCAGCCACACCTCGACGTCGCGGATCTCGGGCACGAAGAGGTCGCGCGCGGCGAGGAAGACGACGCTCACCGCGCAGAACGCTGCGAGCGCCGCCTCCGCGCGGGAGCGCGCTCGCTGGCTCACGGCAGCGGGCGCCGCTCGAGCTTGCAGCCCGTGTGCTCGGCGCCATCGACCGTGAGCATCGCCTCGTCGGCCTTGCTCCAGAACGTGGTGGTGCCGTCCGCGTACTTCGCGCCCGAGGCGGCTGGCACGGCGGTGAGTGCCAGGCTGCGCCCCGGCAGGAACAGGAGCGCGCGCTCCGGCGTGACCTCGACGCGGAACTCGAGGCCGTCGCAGACGTAGGCCAGGACGCGCGGGCCGGTCCGCGCGGCGCCGCCGCGCACGCGCTCGAGCACGAGCTGCGCCGCGTCCGGCCCACCGTCCGTGAGCACGGGCTGTGCGGTCGCCGTGGTCCACAGCGGCCGGCCGCCCGCGTCCGAGATGGTGGCCCGCAGCGCGTAGTGGCGCGCGGGCTCGATCTCGCCGCGGTCGTAGTCGAGCGTGAACGGCACGGGCACCTGCCCGCTCGGCCGGATCTCGTGCTCGGCGAGCACGCGCGCGGGCATGTCCAGCAGGGACACGTCGAGGAGCATGACGCGCACGACCGCGTCCGGCGGCAGCGCGATGCGCTCGCGATAGGTAACGCTGCCGGTCACCTGCCCCGGGCCGCCCGGCGTCGCGCAGGCCGCGAGCGCCAGCACGAGCCAGCTCAGCAGGCGCAGTCGCTGCGACGCCAACTCAGCTCTCTCCCCGGTGCTGACCCAGGAACTCCTCCGTCGAGTTCGCGTGCGGGAAGGGCTCGTCGGGCACGGGCACGCCGAGCGCTCGGCAGAGCGGCCCCCAGCCGTCCTTCGCCGTCCACTCGACGAGCCGCTGCTGCGGCGCGCGCGCACGCACGTCGGCGTTGTGACGTTCGTAGGCGGCGATCGCCGCGACGCGGTCGTCGAGCCGCGTCGTGAAGCGGCTCTGCGCGAGCTCCATCCACATCGCGTGCCAGGGCGTGCCGGCCGCCTCTGCGCTGGCCGGAAAGATCGTCTGTGAGGCGCTCTGCCACCACGACTCGGCGCTGCGCGTCGAGAGCAGGATCAGCGCATCCGGAAACTCCGCCGTCACCTCGGGCCAGAACGAGCCGACCGGCCAGTCCACGGCCGCGGCGTAGCCGGCGAAGAGTGCGCGCCAGTCCACCGGCTCGCCGCGTGCCGCAGCGTGCCACACCGGAATGTGTTCCGGATGCTCGAACACCGCGACCATGTGGTAGCAGGGCGCGCCCAGCAGGCGTTCGAGCGCGAGCTTCAGCGACAGCGTGCCCGTACGCCCGAGACCGGCTCCCACGACCCGCAGGCTCATGTGTGCTCCTCGGCCCACGCCCACGCTACTTCAGCCACGCCGCGCGTTCACCGATCCAGAGCTGGGAGCTGCCATGTCCGACCCCGCGCCCGCCGTCCAGGCCAGCTACATGAAGAACCTGTTCGCCGCGCTCGATGCAAAGGGCAAGCTCGCGCCCATTACAGCCACCCAGCCCGAGCTGGTGCGCGCGGTCGCCGCTGCGCTGCGGGTCTCGTGGCTGCCGGTCGCGCTGAACGTGCAGACCGTCGAAGCAGTTGCCACCGCCTTCGGCGAGGAGCGCGGGCTCGCACTGCTCGCGAGCTGTGTCTATGCGCAGTTCGACACGCCGCTCTGGAAGGGCTTCATCGGCGGCGCCGTGCGCCTGCTCGGCACCGAGCCCGGCTCGCTCGGGCGCTGGATCCCGGAGGCGATGGGGCTCGTGTTCCGCGGCTGCGGCCGCTGGAGCACCGAGCGCACCGGCGAGACGGAGCTGAGCGTGCGCGTGCAGGAGCTGCCCGCGGCGCTCGTCGCGCACCGCCTGTGGCTCGGCTCGCTCGCCATCGGCATGACGCCGCTCTTCACGCTCTGCGGCCAGGACGGCAGCGCAAGGCTCGCGGAGGTGAGCGAGGCCGAACGGCGCGCCCTCTACCTGCTCCGCTGGAAGGCGCGGCGCTAGCGTTCGTCCGATGCTCTACCCGGCTCGGCTGGCCATCTGCACAGCCCTCCTGCTGCTCGCGGCATCGAGCAGCGCGGAGACGCGACGCGTCGAGGTGCCGCTCGTGATTCCGCCGGCCTTCTTGCAGCGCCTGCTGGTCGAGCAGGTGTTCAGCGAACCGGAGACGACGGCCCGCATCGTGGCGGGCACGGACGGCTGCAACGAGATCGTTCTCTCCGCGCCCACTCTCGCGCCGCTCGGCGGCCGCCTGCTCGTGACCGCGCACGGCCACGCGCAGGCCGGCTTCGTGCTGTTCGGCAGCTGCTACCGCCCGTTCGAATGGGAGGGCAAGCTCGAAGCGGAGGAGGACGCGCGCGTCTCACGCGACGCGCCCGTCGTCGAGTTCCGCGTGGTGAACTCGTGGCTCGAGGACCAGACGGACTGGCTCGCCGTGCCGGCGCTCTGGGACTGGGTGAAGCCCGAGCTGCATCCGCGCCTCGAAACTCTGCGCGTCGATCTCGGGACGCTCGTGGGCGAGCTGCGCCGCGCGCTGCCGCTCTTCGCGAGCCAGCGCGAGGCGCCGGCCGTGCAGCGCCTCGTGGACTCGCTGACCCTCGCCGACGCGCGCATCGAAGAGCGCGGCCTGGTGCTGAGGCTGCGCTTCGACGTGGAGCCGGCGGCGACGAGCACGAGCGCAGCCACCGCACCCGAGCCGCCGCTCGGGCAGGGCGAGATCGCCGCCTTCGAGACCACGCTCTACGAGTGGGATGCGTTCCTCACCTTCGTGGTGAAGGCCGCCGGTCGCGACGCGCTCGATCCGGCGCTGCGCGCCACGCTGCTGGCGGTGCTGATCGACGCGCGCCACGAGATCGTGGCAGCGCTCGCCGAGCCGGGACGCGACGGCGAAGACCGCGTGCGCGCGCTCTTCGTGTCGAGCTGGACGCAGCTCCAGCCCGCGCTCGCCTCGCTCGCGGGCGGCAGCCAGGGCCTGCGCTACCTCGCCTTCGTCGCCTCGGGCGATGCGCTCGCCGCGCTCGACGCCGTGGGCCCCGCCTTCGGCTTCGAGATCTCACGCGATGGGCTGCGCCGGCTTGCTCGCACGCTCGCCCCGGAGGCGACCGAAGATCCACTGCGCTGGAGCGTGGACGTGGACCCGGCGCTGCGGGAGACCTTCGACTTCGATGCGGAGCTGCCTGCGCTGCCGCCGCCCGTGCCCGAATCCGAGCCCGCAACCGAGCCCGAGCCGGCGCCCGGCGCAGCCCTGCGGCTTCTCGATTGGCTGTTCCCCGCAGCCTTCGCCGCAGCGGAGCCGCTGGCGAAGCCAGGCCCCTACACATCGCCGCTCGATGGCTTCGCCCCGCGCATCGCCGACCTCGACGCGTACCTGCCCGAGGTCGCCGCGCTGCTGCGTGAATCGGCCGCGCTGGTGTTCGACCACGGCAAGCTCGAGGCCGAGCGGCGCGAGCTGTTCGAGCGCCTCGTGCTCGCAACCGCGTGGCAGGAGTCCTGCTGGCGCCAGTACGTACGCCGCAAGGGCGCGCTGGCACCGCTGCGCTCGAGCGCCGGCGCCCTCGGGCTGATGCAGGTGAACCCGCACGTGTGGCGCGGCTTCTATGCCGTGGACGGGCTCTCCTTCAGCATCGGCTACAACGCGCGCGCCGGCAGCGAGATCCTGCTGCACTACCTGCGCGACTACGCGATCGCGCGCGGAGAAGAGGCCGCGGGCGGCCCCGACGCGCTCGCGCGCGCGAGCTACGCCGTGTACAACGGCGGCCCCTCGCACCTGCGCCGCTATCGCCAGCCGAAGCGCTGGCGGCCCGCATTGGTCGCGGTGGACCGCGCCTTCCACGCCAAGTTCCGCGAGGTCGTAGCCGGCCGCGAGCTCGGCGTGCGCGAGTGCTACGCGGGGTGAACACGGAGTAGAAGGAGAGCACGGCCCGCGCCATCGGCCAGTCGCCGGAACTAGCAGACACCCGGCGACGAGAGCACGAGCGAGAGGCTCGACAGGACGGCGTGCGTCATGCGCGCAAGTGCTCTCTCAGGGCATCGCTCAGCGCCGGCGCCGCCTCGACTGCGAGGGCGTGGCCCACGCCGGGGATCACGGTGCAGCATGCTCCCGGGATGGCGCGGGCGATCGCCTCGGCGTCCGGCGTGAGCAGGTCGGCGCCGGCGGCGAGCACGAGCGTCGGTACGGCGAGGCGGGCGAGATCGTTCGCGCGCGTGCCCGACCACGCGGAGAGGCCGGCCGCCATGCGCTCGAGCGTGGCAGCGGGGATGCGCGCGCAGGCGGCCGCGAGGCCGCGCAGCGTGCGCTCGCGCGCGGCGTCGTCGGCGAGCAGCGCATCGGAGAAGAGGAGTGGCGCCAGGAAGCGCGCGAGCGTCGCCGGGCTTGCCTCGGCGGCAACGCGACACCAGGCGGTGACTGTGGCGAGCAGGCGCGGTGTCGCGGTGACGAAGGGGGTGACCAGCGTGAGGCTCCGGACGAGCTCCGGGCGCGTGAGCGCGAGCTCGAGCGCAGCGGCGGCGCCGAGGCTCGCGCCCACCACGTGGGCCGCGCCGCCGCCGCTCGCTGCGATGAGCGCCGCAGCATCGGCCGCGAGGGTCGGCACGTCGCCGGCCGGTCCGTCGGAGGCGCCGACACCGCGCGGGTTCATGGCGAGCACGTGGAAGTGCGGCGTCAGGCGCGGCGCGAGCAACGCGAACGACGAGGCGTCCGTGCCGAAGCCTGGGAGCAGAAGCAGCGGCGTGCCGCGCCCTTCGCGCAGCACCTCGAGCGCGATGCCGGGAGCCACCGGCACGAGCCGCTCGCGGGCGGCGGCGAGGGCCTCGACGTCTTCCTTCGTGACGCGCCCGCCGGGGCCCGTGCCGGGCACGCGCTCGGGGTCGAGACCGAGCTGCTTGGCGAGCGCACGCGCGGCCGGTGCGATCGCCTTGCGCTCGGGCGCTCGCGCGCGAGCGCTCGCGGGCTGCGCAGCCACGACAGCCGGCGGCGGCTTCGGCTTCGCGGGCGCCTCGGCGGCCGCGAGTCCCGCTGCATCGAAGGCCTCCTCGGCCGTCTCGGTCAGCGCTGCCAGCAGTGCGCCGCACGCTGCGACCTCGCCGGCCGTCACATAGATGTGACGCAGAACCCCGCTCGCCGTGGCCTCGATCTCGGCCTCGTTCTTCTCGGACTCGATCACCAGCAGGATCTCGCCCTTCTCGACCCGGCCACCGAGCCCGACACGCCACTCGACGACCGTCCCCTCCTCCATCGTCATGCCCAGCTTCGGCATGCGAACCGCAGCGAGGAGAGCGGGGACGTTCGTCAAGTTGTCAAGTTGTCGAGCAGCAGCGATTGCCGTCGCTCGAACCAGAGACAACTTGACAACTTGACGAACGTCCCCGTCCGGCTCGTCCGGCTCAACCGCGTTGCTCGCGGACGGCGGCGATGATCTTGGTGGCGGAGGGCATGTAGGCTTCTTCGAGCGTTTTGCTGAAGGGCACGGGCGCGTGCGGCGCGGTGACGCGTCGAACGGGTGCGTTCAGGAAGTCGAAGCCGCGGTCCACGCATAGGGCGGCAACGTCGCTCGCGATGCCGCAGCGCGGGGTTGCCTCGTCCACCACGACCACGCTGCCGGTCTTCTCGAGCGTGGCGAGGATCGCCTCCTCGTCGAGTGGCGCGAGCGAGCGGAGATCCAGCACCTCGGCGGAGATGCCGTCCTTCGCGAGCTGGTCGGCGGCCTGCTCGCACATGCGAACGGTCGCGCCCATCCCGATCAGCGAGACATCGGTGCCCTCGCGCGCGAGGCGCGCCTTGCCGATCGGCACCTCGTAGTCGCCCTCGGGCACCTCGCCTGGCGCGAACAGCAGGCTCTTCGGCTCGCAGAAGATCACCGGGTCGTCGTCGCGGATCGCCGCGAGCAGGAGGCCCTTCGCATCGTGCGCCGTCGCCGGGATCACCGTCTTGAGGCCGGGGATGCCGGCCGTGATCCAGTACAGCGACTGCGAGTGCTGCGCAGCCGCCTGCATGCCGGCGCCGGTCACGGTGCGCACCGTGAGCGGCACGCGCGCCTTGCCGCCGAACATGTAGCGGAGCTTCGCCGCCTGGTTGAGCAGCGGATCGAGGCAGGTGCCGAGGAAGTCGATGAACATCAGCTCCGCCACCGGGCGCAGACCCGTGGCCGCGGCGCCGACGGCCGTGCCGATCAGACCCATCTCGCTGATCGGCGTATCGAGCACGCGATCCGGGAACGCCTTCACCAGCCCGCGCGTGGTGCCGAGCACGCCGCCCATCTCGTCCACGCCCTCGCCCGTGCGTGCGCCGCCACCCGCGACGTCCTCGCCCATCAAGATCACGTCGGGATCCGTCTCCATCGCGATGCGAATCGCCTCGTTCACGGCCTGACCGAACGTGAGAATGCGCGGCTTCGCCATCACGCTGCTCCTCCCACGTAGACGTCGCTCGTGACTTCGCTCGGATCCGGCAGCGGCGCGGCCTCGGCGGCCGCCACCGCTGCGGCCAGCTCGTCGTCCACCGACTTGTCGATCGCGCGCAGCTCGCCCGACGCAACCACCCCCGCCTCCGTCGCGCGCCGCTCGAAGCCTTCGAGCGGGTCGCGCGTCTGGATCCAGCGCTCGGCTTCCTCCTTGGCGCGGTACTTGAGCGGGTCGCCCACGAAGTGGCCCATGAAGCGGTAGGTCTTGCACTCGAGCAGCGTCGGCCCCTCGCCCGCGCGTGCGCGCGCGATCGCCTCGCCGGCCTTCTCGTAGACGTCGAAGAAGTCCATGCCGTCCGCGATCGCCGAGGCCATCGCGTAGGAGCCGGCGCGCACGGCGATGTCCTTCACCGGGATCACGAACTCGGTGGGCGTGAACTCGCCCCAGCCGTTGTTCTCGACCACGTAGAGCGCCGGCAGCTTCCAGTTCGCTGCCATGTTGAGCGACTCGTGGAAGGCGCCCTGGTTGCTGGCACCATCGCCGAAGAAGGCGACCGCCACACCGCCCGTCCTCTTGAGCTTCGCCGTGAGCGCGGCGCCGGTAGCGAGCGGAATGCCCGCGCCGACGATGCCGTTCGCGCCGAGCATGCCCTTGTCCACGTCGGCGATGTGCATCGAGCCGCCCTTGCCCTTGCAGCAGCCCGTCGCGCGCCCGAACAGCTCCGCCATCATGGCCGCGACATCCACGCCCTTGGCGATGCAGTGGCCGTGGCCGCGGTGCGTCGAGGCGACGACGTCCGTCTGGCGCAGCTGCTGGCAGACGCCGACCGCAACGGCCTCTTCGCCGGCGTAGAGGTGCATGAAGCCACCCATCTTGCCGGCGGTGACGAGCTCGTTGAGCTTCGTCTCGAAGGCGCGGATCATGCGCATGCGGCGATAGGCATCGAGAAGCTCGGAGCGAGGGAGCTGCATGGGGCCTCCTGGGGTCGCCCATTCTAGTATGCTGGCCGCGAAACGGAGTACGGGATGAGCGATCACGGCCGAAAGGTGCAGCGGCTCGTCGAAGCCGCGCGGGCACTCGCGCCCCTGATCCAGTCGCATGCCGACGAGAACGAGCGCGAGCGCCGGCTCGCGCCTGCCGTGGTCGAGGCCTTCCACGACGCCGGCCTGTTTCGGGCCATGCTCCCGGAATGCTTCGGCGGCGCCGGGCTCGACATCGCCCAGGCCATGCCCTTGTTCGAAGAAGTGGCCGCGTCCGACGGCTCGGCCGGCTGGAACCTCGCGATCGGCACCAGCACCCTGAGCTTCGCGGGGATGCTCGACGACGACGACGCGATCGAGGAGATCCTGAAGACGCCGCGGGCGCTCACCGCAGGCTCGATCAATCCGATGGCGCTGCGCGTGATCGCGGAGGGAGAGGGCTACCGCGTCCGCGGGCGCCTGCAGTACGCGAGCGGCGTCTCGCAGAGCAACTGGCTGGTGGCGGGCGGCCTGGTGTTCGACGGCAAAACGCCGCGCCTCACGGACGCAGGCGCTCCGGTCCTGCGCGGTGCATTCTTCCCGACGCGCGAGGCGCATGTGCTCGACACCTGGCGAGTCAACGGCCTCGCCGGCACCGGCAGTCACGACGTCGAGGTGACCGACGTGTTCGTGCCCGCGGCGCGCACCTGGGACTTCCTCGCGACCACGCCGAAGCGCCACGAGCCGCTCGCGGCGATCTCGCTGCCGTCGCGGCTCGGCGCCACGTTGATCGGGGTGGGCATCGGCATCCTGCGGCGCGCCATCGACGAGTTCACGGCGCTCGCCGCGGCGAAGACGCCCTTCGCCTCGATGCGTCCGCTGCGCGAGCATGCGAGCGTGCAGATCGACGTGGCGCGCGCGGCCGGCCTGCTCGACGGGGCACGCGCGCACGTCCAGGCAGTCTGCGCCGATGTCTTCGGACGGGTACGCGCCGGCGCCACGCCGACCGTCGCCGATCTCGCGCGGCTGCGCCTCGCCTACGTGACGGCGGCGGAGCAGCTGCTCCGTGGCGTCGATCTCGTGCGGAGCGCAGCCGGCATGACGGCGATCCTCTCGGGCTCTCCGCTCGAGCGCTGTTGGCGCGACCTCCACGCCGTGAGCCAGCACTTCACGCTCTCCTCGGCGCACTTCGAACGAATCGGCAAGGTGCGGCTCGGTGTGGATCCGGGCCCGGGGCCGATCTAGCAGGAGGCTCCCCATCGCGAATCATCCCGTGCGCCAGGAGTTCCGGTGAGCGAGGAGCAAGCGCCCCCCTGGGCGCGTCCGTTCACGCAGGTGCTCGAGCTTCAGCCCGCTGGGCCGGACCGCTTCACGACGAGCCTCGACGGCTTCGGCGCGATCACGCTCGGCTGCGCGACGCTCGCTGCGGCGCTCACGACCGAAAGGCCGCTGCACGCCCTGCATGCCTGGTTCCTGCGTCCGGCGCCCACCGACCGCCCGGTCGAGCTGAGCGTCGAACGCGTGCGCGACGGGCGGCGCCTGTCGCAGCGGCGCGTCGCGGTTCAGAGCGGCGAGCAGCGGTTCTGCGAGCTGCTGGCGAGCTTCACCGTCCCGGCGCCCGGGCTCGACGCACAGGACGTCCGGCTCGACCCGGACCTCCCGCAGCCCGAAGCGCTCCCGACGGAGCAGGAGATCGCGCGGCTCGAAGGCTGGGATCTCGCAGGCCCGGGACCGCTCGGCGGGCCGCTCGAATGGCGCTGGGTGGACGGCACGCCGTGGCGCCTCTCGGCCCCTGCCGAGCGCTCACGCTACGGCGCCTGGGTGCGCCCGCGTTTTGCGCTCCCGCCGGAGCGCGCGTGGCACGCGGCCGCGCTGGCCTTCCTCGCCGATTACCACTCGCACATGAGCGTCGCGCGCTGGCTCGGCGCCTTCAGCGCGCCCGTGGGCTACACGAGTCTGGATCAGGCGCTCTGGCTGCACCGCGATCTCGCCTGGGACGACTGGTGGCACCTCACCACCGAGGGCGTCGTCGCCCACGCCGGCCGCGCCCTCACCCGCCGCTCCCTCCACACCCGCGACGGGCGCCTCGTGGCCACGATGGCGCAGGAGCAGCTGATTCCGACCCCATGACTCGACCGAGGAGTAGAGTCGCTCTCAGTCCGCCACCCAGCTCGCCGGCAGGCACGCGCCCTGCTCGTAGAGCCAGCGCGCCGCGCTCTCGACCCAGCTGGGCTCGCGGTGCGCCTGCGCGATGACGTACGCCTGGATCGCCTCGGCGTCGGCGGCCGTCACCACATCGGCGAAGCTGGCCATGCCGCGATCCGCTTGGATGCCGCCGAGCACGATGTCGTCCCAGCGCGCGTGCACGTCGCGCGACGCGTAGCGCAGATCGGGCAGCACGCCGCCGCTCTTGGTGCCCATGCCGTGGCAGCGGAAGCAGTGCTGCGCGTAGAGCGCTTGCCCGTCTGCGATGCGCTCGGCAGAGGCGTTTGTCATCGGCACCTGTACGCGCCCGGGCGGCCGCTTCTCGACCGCCGGCAGCGTCGCACGTCCGCCTAGCTTCCAGGCGATCACGTAGCCGGCGTTCTGGTAGTCGAACTCGGTCAGGTTGAGGCCAGCGGATCCACCGATACCGACGGTCACCGCCACGTACTGGTCGCCGTTCACGCGATACGAGATGGGCGGCGCCATCACCGCGATGCCGATCGCCGCCTCCCACAGCTTCTCGCCGTCGTTCGCACGATACGCCGCGAGCGCGCCGTCGCCCGAGCCATGGAAGACGAGGTTGCCCGCGGTCGCGAGCGCACCGCCGTTCACCTCGGAGCGGTGCGTTACCTGCCAGACCTCGCGCTGCGCGACGGGATCCCAGGCCGTGAGCCCGGTCGGCTCGCAGAAGCGCAGCGAGCGCTCGAAGCCGTCGAGGCTCCTGGCGAGGCCGGCCAGATCCTCCGACGTGTTCATGTGACCCGCGCGCTGCCGATGGCCCGGGCTCGGGTGATACAGGTACGCCATCTCCTGCGTGGGGATGTAGACGAGTCGGGTCTCTGGGCTCCATGCCATCGGGTGCCAGTTGTGCCCGCCGCCCACGCCGGGGATCACCATGGCCGGCGCCTCGTGCCATTCGCCGGTTCCCGTCTCGACGGGCCGGCCGCTCCGTTTGTCCACGTGGCTGGCCCAGCTCGCGCTCGCGTACTTCTCGGCCGAGAGCAGCTCGCCGGTTTTGCGATCGAGCACGTAGAAGAAGCCGTTCTTCGGCGCCTGCATCAGCACGCGACGCGTGCGACCGCCGAGCTCCAGCTCGGCCAGGATCATGTGCTGGGTTGCGGTGTAGTCCCAGTTCTCGCCGGGCGTGGTCTGGTAGTGCCAGACCAGCTCGCCGGTCCCGGCGCGCAGCGCGAGGATCGAGGCGAGGAACAGGTTGTCGCCGCCGCCGGGGCTGCGCACGCGCCGGTCGTAGGGGCTCGCGTTGCCGACGCCCACGTAGAGCAGATCCAGCGTCGGGTCGTAGGCGAGCGAGTCCCACACCGTGCCGCCGAGGCCCGACTCCCAGCTCGAGTCGGGCGACCAGGTCTTCGCCGCCCGCTCGAGCGCCGGGTGCTCGCGCGGCACGTCGGGCGCGCCGGGCACGGTGTAGAAGCGCCAGCGCAGCGCGCCTGTCGCGGCATCGTAGGCCGAGACGTAGCCGCGCACGCCGAACTCGGCGCCGCCGTTGCCGATGAAGACGAGCCCCTTCGCAACACGCGGCGCACCGGTGATCGTGTACGGCTTGCTCGGATCGATCGTGAGCGTCTGCCAGACCGGCGCGCCGGTCTTCGCATCGAGCGCGACCAGCCGCCCGTCGAGCGTGCCGACGAAGACGCGGCCCCCGTAGAGCGCAACGCCGCGGTTCACGACGTCGCAGCAGGCGTGGCGGCCCCAGAACTTCGGCACCGCGGGATCGTGGCGCCAGCGCTCGCGGCCCGTCGCCGCGTCGAGCGCGACCACGATGCTCCAGGGCAGCGTCGTGTACATCACACCGTCGGCGACGAGCGGTGTCGCCTCGTGGCCGCGCGTCTCGCCGGTGGCGTAGACCCAGGCCGGCGCGAGCTGTGCCACGTTGTCCTCGTTCACCTGGTCGAGCGGCGAGAAACGCTGCTCGCTCCAGGTGCGGCCGTGCGTGAGCCAGTCGGCCGGGCGCGACTCGGCAGCAGCCAAGCGCGCATCGTCCAGCTCGGACTGCGCGCTCGCCGCCAACGCCGTGCACAGCCAGAGACCGATGCTCGCCGCCGCGCGCTTCACGTCTCGAGCGCCGCCTCGCGGCCGCGCGCACGGAAGCGCGCGCGGATCGCCGCCACGTCGGCGGAGTCGATCGGCCGGTAGCTGCCGCCCGCTTCGCGCAGCCAGACGAGATCCGCGCACTCCCAGCGCTCGCGGCGCAGCACGCGCTTCAAGATCTTGTGCGTCTGCGTGCCCGGCAGCTCCTGCGCGATGCGCACATAGCGCGGCGCCTGCTTGGTGCCGAGATCGCGCTGCACCGCGAGAAAGCGCGCAAAGGCAGCCGGATCGAAGGCGGCGCCCGAGCGCAGCGTGAGCGCGGCCATGCACTGGTCGCCGATCTCGGCGTCGGGCACCGCGTAGACAGCCGCCAGCTCGACCGGGGCGAACCGCACGAGGATGCGTTCCAGTGGAGCGGCCGCAAAGTTCTCGCCGTCTACGCGCAGCCAGTCGAAGTCGCGCCCGGCGAAGTAGAGGAAGCCCTGCTCGTCCCGGTAGCCGAGGTCGCCCGTCCAGTAGACGCCGGCATGCACACGCGCGGCGTCGGCCTCGGGGTTCTTGTAGTAGCCCTCGAAGCTCGACGCGCTCTGCACGTTCGCGATCTCGCCGATGCAGGCGTCCGCGTTCACGAGCTTGCCGTCCGCGTCGAAGCGCGCGGGCGGCTTCTCGGTCCCGCTCTCCGGGTCGAAAATTACGGTGCCGGGCTGCCCCATGCCGAGTGCGCCGGCCGGCTGATCCGGGATGCGCTGGATCGAGACGGAGCCCTCGGTCGAGCCGTAGGCGTCCGCGACCTTGCAGCCGAACCTGCGGGCGAAGCGCTCGAGGTCGTGCTCGGCGCCCTCGTTGCCGAACGCCAGCTTCAGCGTGTTGTGCGCGTCGTCCGGCTGCTCCGGCGTCGCGAGCACATACGTGAGCGGCTTGCCCACGTAGTTGAAGAAGGTGACGCCGTACTTGCGGACGTCGGGCAGGAAGCCCGACGCGGAGAACTTGCGGCGGAGCGCCAGCGTGGCGCCTGCGGTGAGCGCCGGCACCCAGCCCGCCATCAGCTGGTTCGAGTGGAACATCGGCATGGCCTGGTAGCAGACATCGTCGCGCCCGACGCCGCGATTCGTGCAGATGTTCCAGCCGATCGCGGCGAGGCGTTGCTGCGAGCAGAGCGCGGCCTTCGGCTGGCCGGTGGTGCCGGAGGTGAAGATCAACAGGTAGGGCGCGAGCGGATCGAGTGCGACGCCCGGGTCGGTTGCGCCGCCGTGCTTGCCTACGGCCGCACGCCAGGCGGGCGTGTCGATCACGAGAAGGTGCTCGCGCGAGACGCCGGTGGCGAGGTCATCGAGCAACGGCAGGTAGCGCTCTTCGGTGACGATCACGCCGCAGTCGGTGTGGCAGACGTCGCGCTCGAGCTCGGCGCCGCGCCGCGTCGGATTGATGCCGACCACGGCGGCGCCGGCGAAGGCCGCCGCCCCGAGCAGAAACGAGTACTCGGGCACGTTGTCGAGCAGTACGCCGACGTGGAACGGCGCGCCCGAGGGCAGCTCGCGGCGCAGCGCGAGCAGCAGCGCTGCGCGATCGAGCGAGGCCGCTACGTGCTCGCGCCAGCTCCAGCGCTCGTCCTCGAAGCGCAGCGCGGTCGCGTCGTCGTGGGCGCGATCGCGCAGCAGGTCGCGAACGGTGCGAGGCATCGGCAGCACGGGCACGCTCACGGGCGGGCATCCTACCGCAGGGCGCCTACACGCGGAGCTTCACCTCGCTCACGCCGTTCAGAAAGATCGAGGCGGTGCGGCCCGCCTGGGCGCGCACGAAGGGAACGCGCAGCAGCCAAGGCAAGGCGCTGCGCACGAGCCGGGGCAGCGCACCGCGCGCCAGCACGAGCCGCGGTGGCTGCGCCGCGAGCGTCTGGATGCGGTCGATCTCGGGGCCGCGTTCGGCCTCGACGCCAGCCGCTGCGGCATCGATCGCGGCGCCGTCCCCGCCCGCGCGCAGCACCGGCACCAGCCGGTTCGCTGCCACGATCGCATCGCGCAGCGCCACGTTGATGCCCTGCCCGCCCACGGGCGACATGGTGTGCGCCGCATCGCCGATCACGAGCGCGCCCGGACGCGCCCAGCCCAGCACGCGATCCGTCGCGGCGCTCAGCAAGAACGGGCGCGTGATGCGATCGGCGTGCGCGCGCAGATGAGGCGCTAGATCGGCCGAGGCGTGATTGGCCAGCTCGCGCACCCAGTCTTCGATGCCGCGGCTCTTCAGCTCGCCGTAGCTGCCCTTGAGGATGATCCACGCGAGCTGCAGCCCACCGTCCGGCGACGGGAAGGTGATCAGCAGATGGCCACCGCCGATGTAGCCGCGCGCGGGTTTGCTCTCGCCCCAGCCGTCGGGCCAGGGCAGCTTGGTCCACACGATGTCCAGCGGCGTGCCGCGCTCACGCGCCTCGAAGCCGCCGCGCCGGCGCACGCTCGAGGCGCGGCCGTCGGCACCGATCACGAGAACGGCCGGCAGGCGCACTTCGCCCTGCGGCGTCTCGACGCGCACGCCCGCGACGCGGCCGTTCTCGTGGAGCAGGTCGCGCACTGCGGCGCCGCGCATGAACGTAAACCCCGCGTGAGCGCTCGCGAGCGAGACCAGGTGCTCCAGCAGCGCCGACTGCGAGACGAGCAGCGGCGCGCGGACGCCGAAGCTGCTCGCGTCGAGGCGCAGTGCGCGACGGCGCTCCACGAAGACCTCCAGCTCCGTCGGCCGGCTGTGCGGGAGCGCGCTGCGCTCGACCTCCACGCCCATGGCCGTGAGCGCCTCGAGGCCGCTCGGCATCATCGCCTCGCCGCGAAACTCGCGTTCGAAGTCGCGCTGGCGCTCGATCAGCGTGACCCGGACGCCGCGCGAGGCGAGCAGCAGGGCGAGCCCGGCCCCGGCCGGGCCCGCGCCGACGATCACCACCGGCAGGTCGCTGAATCGGTCGGGCATCGGGACCCCCTTCGGACGTGGCCCCATTCTCTTCCTACCGTCCCCGATGCGCACCCCTGGGGTGGAGCCCCCGCAGGGGTTGAAGTTGCCGGTCGATCTAGGAGAGAATGCGCCCCTTGGGGGTCGAGAGGCGCGGATTCAGGACGCTGCCTTATGCTGCTTCGCTCGCTGACACTGCTGGTCTGTACGGTCCTCCTGCTGCAATCAACCGCCGTTTGGGGCGGTACGCTCGCCGTGCCGTCCGCGGCGTATCCGACGGTTCAGTCCGCGATCGACGCCGCCGTCGATGGCGACGTGGTCCAGATCGCGCCCGGCACCTACGTCGAGAACCTGCTGATCGTCGGCAAGGACCTGACGCTCCAGTCCAACTTCGCGACGAGCGAATACCCGGCGGACATCGAGGGTACGGTGCTCGCGGCCGGGCTGGTGCTGGACGACAAGGGAACGCCCGACCCCGCGGACGACGAGCTGGTGCCGGGCAACGTGATCGAGGTGAAGCCCGTCTCGACCACGCTCGGGACCGAGCCGACGCATGTCGTGCTGACCGGCCTCACCATCAGCAACGGCAACAGCGGGGTGCTGATCCGTCCGAACACGCTGGTCGAGCTTCTCGACGGGCGCGTCGTCGGCAACGACGACGGCGTCGAGCTCGAAGGGCGAACGACCTTCGACAAGGCGCTCGCGCGGGCGGTGGTGAAGCGCAGCCTGATCGAGCTGAACGGCGACGACGGCGTGGACCTGGACAACCGTTCGGAGCTCTGGATCGAGGACTCGCTGATCCAGGACAACCAGGACGACGGCATCGAGATCCGGCTGCAGGGCAACACGTTCGGCGCAGGCGAGCAGATTCACAACGTGATCCTGCGCAACCGCATGCTGCGCAACGGCGAGGACGGGCTCCAGCTGATCGACGGATTCCTCGCGGACCCGGAGCAGCTGACGCCGCGCTCCTTCCGCGTCGAGCGCAACGTATTCGCCGACAGCGTGCAGGCCGGCCTCGGCATCATGTGCAACCAGAACAGCGCCGAGAACTACGAGGGCTGCGCGATGCTCGAGCGCGTGGAGCTGGTGCACAACACGTTCAGCGGCAACGACCACGGCCTCACGGGCGGCACCAACCTGATCGGCGTGAACAACCTCTTCGAGGGCCACACGAACATCGCCGTGAAGAACGTCGTGGCGCCCGGGTCGCTGCTCACGAGCAGCCTGTTCCATGCGAACGGCACCGACATCGAGAACAGCAACGTGGCGCCCGAGCCGGTGCTGGCCGACCCGCTGCTCGAGAGCGACTTCACGCTCGGCGCGGGCAGCGCGGCGGTGGACGCGGGCGCGGCCTTCTTCGCGGTGAACGGCGAGACGATCCTCGAGCTCGGCCCCTGCGACTACCGCGGCGCGGGGCCGGACCTCGGCGCGTTCGAGCGCGACACGGGCCCGGTGATGATCGACGTTCCCGGCATGCTGCTCGCCGAGGCGAGCGACGAGGCGCTGCAGAAGGGCACGAAGACGCGGACCGCCGGCAAGCGGCTCGATCTCGGCTCGAGCAAAGGCGACGTGATCGGGGGCGTGCGCTTCACGAACATCGGCATCCCGCCGGGCGCGGAGATCGTCGCCGCGCACCTGGAGCTGAGGTCCGCCAAGAAGGCGAGCAAGGCCGCCGCGCTCGTGATCGGGGGCGAGGCCCATGGCGACGCCGCACCGTTCAGCGCAGTGTCGAACGACCTCTCGGTGCGGTCGCATACGAACGAATGGGTCGGGTGGGACGTGCCCCTCTGGCCGGAGGCTGGCACGAATCAAGCGACACCGGACCTCGCGCCCGTGGTGCAGGAGATCGTGAACAACCCGAGCTGGACAGCGGGGAACGCGTTGGCCTTCCTCGTCACCGGCACCGGCAAGCGTTCGGTGGCCGCCTTCGCCGGGAGCCCGGGGCGTCCGCTGTTGCACGTCGACTACCTGACGAGCTTCCCGGCCTGTGTCGAGTAGCTACAGCTTCGCCAGCACCTCGTCTGCGTAGAGCCGCACGCTCTCGAAGGCCAGCTCGGGCGGCGTCCCGCCGCACAGCGGATACAGCACGAAGGCGACGTACGGCCCCTGCGCCTCTGCGCGCTCGAGACACCCTTCCGGCGTCAGCACGCGGTAGAGCCCTTCGCGGCGCAACTCCTCCACCGTGGTCGCGCGCGAGTGCACCGTCGAGCTCTGCTGGCTGGCCGGCTGCCAGCCCGAGTAGACGAGCGCCTCGTAGAGCAGGTGCTCGCCGATTTGCGACCAGGTGCGGTCGGGGTCGCGCGAGACCCAGATCATCTCGCCCGTGCCCGGCGGCCGCAACAGCGGCGCAACGCGGCGCTGCTTGCAGGCGTCGACGTAGAGCTGCTCCATCTCGCGGTCGTTGCTCGCGGGCTGGTAGCCGAGGCCGAAGCGCGCGGCCCGCAGCGCGCCGCGCCGGCTCTGTCCGCCCACGAAGATGGGCGGGTGCGGCTGCGTGTAGGGGCTCGGCGTCACCTGCACCGTGCGGCCCTGCCAGCGGAAGCGCTCGCCGCGCCAGGCCCGCAGCAGCACGTCGAGCCACTCGTCGAGCAGCTTGCCGCGCTCCTCGTAGACCCGGCCGAACATGGCGTACTCCTCGCGCCGGTAGCCCATGCCGAGCGTGGTGGTGACGCGGCCGCGGCTGATCAGATCGAGCACCGCGAGGTCTTCGGCCAGCTTCACCGGGTCGTAGAGCGGCGCGAGCAGGGCGGAGATGCCGATGGAGATGCGCTGCGTGCGACTCGCCATCGCCGCCGCCAGCAGGAGCGGCGAGGGCAGGAAGCCATCGTCCACGCCATGATGCTCGGAGAGCGCGATCGAGTCGAAGCCGCGCTCGTCGGCGAAGGTCGCCAGCTCGAGCGCCGCTGCGTAGAGGTCCGCGTGCTTCGCTGGGAAGCGCGCGGGTGCGCGCAGGTCGAAGCGCAGCACCGAGATGGCCATGAAGTCACCCTTCCACGCGTAGCGCTCATCGGGCCGCACGCTCCGCCGGAACCATGTCGAGCACGTGGAAGCGCACCTGCCCGCGCGCCACGAGCTCGTCGTCGGAGGCGCGCTTCACGTATACCTCCCAGACGTGCGCCGAGCGCCCGCTGTGGAGCGGTCGCCCTTCGCAGCGCAGCTCGCCCAGGCTGTGGGAGCGGAAGAAGTCGGTCGTGTTCGAGATGCCGAGCACGCCGGTCTGACCGAGCGAGCGCGCGCGATAGCCCGCTCCGTAGCTCGCCACCGCCTCGACGATCGAGCAGTAGACGCCGCCGTGCAGCACGCCGTACGGCTGATGGTGCTGTGGCCCGGCCGCGAGCCGCGCCAGCACGCGCTCCGGCGTCACCTCGAGGAACTCGATGCCGAGCGTGCGAGCCCAGGCGTCGGCCTCCGGAACGCTGACGGCTGCCACGGCGGGACCTCCCGGCCGGGCATGCTAGGAGACCGACCCAGTGCTGGCTCGGGTCGTGTGGACGTGCGTCGGATCAGGCGTCCGGCCAGCGCGTGAGCAGCAGTGGCGCGACGAGCAGGCCCGCGAGCGCGGCGCCGGCGACCGGCACGACGCCAGCCACGCTGAGCGCGTGGAGCACGATGGCGAGGGCGAGCAGCAGCCCTCCGTCGCAGGCACTGCGCGCACGCACGCTCAGCACGGACTCGCGGCGGAGGCGCAGAAAGCAGAGCAGAGAGGCCCAGCCGAGCGCGGGCGCGAGCGGGGCGAGCACGCTGCTGATGCCGCTCGGCGCCGCGACGCCCGCCGCGAGCAGCGCAAACGCCCCGCTCACGAGCACGCGCCGCGCGCCGAGCCAGGGCTCGGCGACCAGCCCGACGCTCACCAGCAGCAGCAGGTTGGTCACGAAGCGCAGCGTGTCACCCTGCGCAGGCGTGAATGCGAAGAGCAGCGCAAAGGCCGCCACCAGCGCGGCAGTCAGCCAGGGCCTGCTCGGCTCGAGCGCAGCGCGTGCGTCGATGCGCGCGATGCGCCCGGCTCCGCCGGGTAGCGCGGCGATCCGCGCGCGCAGCTCGGCCGCGACGGACGCGAGCCGCTCGGCGGGCACGTCCGCGCCGCCGAGCAACACCGGGAAGATGCCCGCACCGATCCACAGCCAGGCGCCGGCGTGCTCGAGCCCGTAGACCTCCCGCAGGGCGATGCGGCGTGCCGGCAGCAGCGGCACGCCCGTCACGACGAAGGCCTCCGCCTCGACGACCAGCGCGTACGCGGGCCGCGGCGCCCGCGTCGCCAGCACGATGCGCAGCGACTCGCTCATCCGTCACGCTCCTCTCGGCGCCGGCGTAGCACCAGCCAGCCGAGCAGCAGCTGCAGCGGCAGCAGCAGCCACAGCCAGCCACCTGCATCCGGCAGCGCGGTCAGGCTGGCCGGCGAGCAGCCGGGGCCCGGGCCGGGGCCGCCGCTGGGGCCGGGGCCGCCGGAGGTGCCTCCGCCCGGCGACGGGCCGGTTACACCCACGCTCCGATGCAGGCGCAGGGCTGCGGCCAGTGCCAAGAGCCACGCGCCGATCAACATCATCGCCTCGCCCAGAGCTCGAGCGCGCGGATCATGGGACATGCTGAGCGACTTGCCGAGCGCAACCAGACCGGCCCCGGCGGCCTCGATGCCGTCGGCGATAGCGCCGATGGGGTCGGCCTCGAGCCCGTCCGCGTCGGCGAACCAGATCGGGTTGCCGAGCGTGTAGGCGAACTGGTTCACGACCTGGAAGAGGGGATCCGGCGACAGGAAACGACCGACGGCCGGGTCGTAGACGCGCGCACCGAGCAGCATCAGCTCGCCGATCTCCGCGCGCGCCACGAAGCGCACCGGATCGTCGTCGGCGCCGAATACCGCGTCGAGGCCGAACGGTGCGTAGCGGTAGTGCGCGACCACCTCGGCCGCGTCGTCGCTCACGAACTTCACGTTGCCGCGGAAGTCGAGATGGCGATAACGGTGGACGCCGCCGAGACCGACCACGACCTCGCCCAGATCGATCGCGAGCGGCTGCCCCGCGGCGTCGGCCGACACGCGACCGCCGAAGCGAAAGCGCGCGGTGACGCCGTCGATCTGCGCCTCGCGCAGCCGGCCGAGGCCGTCCCAGTCGAGCGTGTCGGCGCCGTGCGCCACCAGCCGGCCGCCGGCGTTCCAGTCGAGGGGCACGCCATTGCGCGCGACCGCGAAGCCTGCGGCATCGTAGGCATAGGACCCGACCGTCTGGCCGTCGCGCGTAACGCTCAGCAGCCGGTTGCCCTCGGCGTTGTAGCCGAACTCGGTGCTGCCCATCTGGAGCATGTTGCTGCGCGCGTCGAAGACATAGCTCTCGTCAGCCCCGAGCCCGTCGTTCCAGGCCGTGATGCGCGGGCCGGCCGCACCGGCCGGGCTGCCGTCCGGGTACGGCCGCAGCTCGTACTCCTCGACCGTCAACACCTCCACCGCGCCGTGCGTGGCGGTGGTGGCGCGCTGGCGGATGCGCGGCACGCCTTCCTCGTCGAGCTCGAACAGGCTCTCGAGCGTGCTGGCCTCGAGCACTGCACCGAGGCCGTCGGTCGTCGTGCTGCCGCTCGGCAGCCCGTCGCCCTGGTAGCTGAAGCTGCGCACGGCACCGTTGCCGTAGCGCAGCTCGGAGAGTCGGCCGCCGGCGAACGCGGCGCTCCACAGCAGCCCGCCTGCGTCTGCGATGCGCGTCGGGCGGTCGGCAAGGTCGTACTCGTAGAGCAGCGTCTCGAGCAACCCGCCCCCCGCCGAGACGAAGTGCTCGGCGCTCACGCGCGAGCGAAGATCGTGCTCCCGCTCGAGCCGCTCGCCGTCCGCGTAGGTGGTGCTCACGATCCTGCCGGCGGCGTCGTAGGCGTAGTGCTCGACACCGCTCGCGGAGTCGTCGCTGCTCGTGAGCTGCCCGTCCTGGTAGCTGAGGCCGAGCGTGCTCTCGAGCACCGAGGCCCGCAGGCGCCGCACCGTGCTCAGCCGATCCGCCGGCCCGTAGACCAGCTCCTCGCGCATCCCGTTCGGCCGCTCCACGAAGGTCGGCCGGCCGGCCGCGTCGAAGCCGAACTGCGTCACCTGGAAGACACCGTCCACGCGCTCACGCTGCTCCGTTCTGCGCCCGAACGCGTCGTAGACGAACTCGTGGTCGTCGCCGCCGCGCAGCACGCGCACGCGCTGTCCGTCGCTGCGGTAGTCGAGCGTGATCGTTTGCGCGCCGCCGGCTGCGCCGGCAGGCCACAGCGTGAGCGCCGCGAGGTTCCGATCGGCGTCGAAGGCGCGCAGGCCCACGCCGCCCGGAAGCGGGCCGTTGCCACTCGAGCCCTGCACGAGGTTGCCCACGGCATCGAATACGCGCTGCTCGATCACGCCGAGGGCGAGGATGCGCTCGGCGTGACCGTGCGCGCCGTACTGGCTGTAGCTGCGGGTGACGCCAGCTCTCGTTTCGCTGGCGAGCGCTCCCTGCGCCCAGCTGTACGTCGTCGCGTCGCCGGCACCGCTCTCGACCTCGACCAGCCGCCCGGCTGCGTCGTAGCTGCGCGTCTCGACCGACCCGAGGGAGTCGCTGATCGTCGCCACCGCTCGCATGCGCGAATCGTCACGGTTCACACCCAACGAGGGGTACGAGAAAGTCACGACGTTTCCGGACGGATCCGTCCGGGTCTGTATGTCGTCGTTCGACCAGACCCAGCTCGTGGTGGCACCGCTCGGCAGGGCGTGCGCCACGCTGCGCTCGCCACTCCACACCCAGCTCGTGCGCTCGCCGCTCGCGATGTCGTGGATCTCGACCAGCCGACCGAGCGCGTCGTATGCGTAGCTGCGCTCCTCGCCGAGCGGGCTCCAGTAGCGCGAGTGGTAGAGGCCGTAGCCGTCGCGCCCCTCGTGCTGAAAGCGGTGAAGCGGCGAGCCGGGCCCCGTCTGCGTCGCACTCGTGAGCGCAGTACCGAGATACTCGTAACGGACCTGTTCGCCTTCGCTGTTCGTGACCGACGCGAGCTTCGCGAGGAGGTAGCCATAGCGGAAGCCGGGCCAGCCCTTTGCGACGTCGAGCGCGTCGCGTGCGCTGGCCAAGCGGCCCTGAGTGTCCCACGTGAACTCGGCGCGGCGGCCGCTGTGATCCAGGATCGAGATCAACCGACCCGCCGCGTTGTAGCCGAGCGTTGCGAGCGCGCTACAGCTCGACGCCGCCGTGCACTGATCGATGGCCGTGATGCGCAGCGCACCTGCGATGCTGGTGCTGAGCTGGCGAATGCGCGGATACGGGTCGCTCGCCCAGTAGCGCGCGACGAGCAGCCCGCCTGCACCGTACTCGTGGACGAGGCCGCCCTTCGTTTGCATACGCGTGGCGTCGAGCTTCACCCACCAGGTGCCGGGCAGCGTCGAGCCCGCCGCTAGCGCTGCGACGGAGAAGCTCGCCCCCGACTCGTCCACGAAGGTGGTGCCGTCATAGCGCGAGTCGAAGCTCCAGCGCCAGGCGCCGGCCGCCGAGTCGTAGACGGCGCCGAACTCTTCGCGGCCGATCCGAGTGTCGAGCGCCAGGTCGGTGCGGTGAACCAGCAGCTTTCCGCCGGCCACGTCCACCCATCCGCCGGGCACCGCGACCAGCCCGACCTCGCGCCGCTCGACGAAGCCCGCAACGGGAGCGAGCGGAGGATTCGACGGCGGGCAGCCGAGCAACCCCTGGCTGAGCACGAGCAAGGCGGCGAGCAGGCGGCGCGGTGCGAGTCGCTTTGTACCGGACATGGCGAGCTCCGACGCGGGACGTGCGGGGTACTCGCGTTCGATTGCAGGGGGTGTGCCGGCGCTGTGCGCCACCGCAGAATGCGAGGGAAGGTGAACTCACGCTGCGCGCTCGCGTGGCGAACGCGGGGCTCGATGCGCCCGGCTGCGCCGCCCCGTTCACGCGCCGTGCGTAACCGGCGGTGCGCGCCGAGAGCGGAGCGGCCTTACTTCGGCTCCGCGTCCATGGCCTTCCACACCTCGTCGAGCACGCGGAAGGCGGAGACGGCGACGGGCCAGCCCGCGTAGTGCGCGACGTGCGTGATCAGCTCCTCGAGCTTCGCACGCGGGATCCCGAGATTGCGTGCGCCGCGGAAGTGCAGGCGCTGCTCGCCCTCGCGCGCCAGCGCCACGAGCACGGCACAGGTGGCGAGCGAGCGCTCCTCGATCGAAAGGCCCGAGCGGCTCCAGACGTTGCCGAAGACGTGCTCGACGGTCATGCGGCCGAAGTCGGCGGGCAGCGGCGTGCCGCCCGCTGCGGCGCCGAACAGGCGGCGCACGATCGCGATGCCGCGCTCCATCGGGGTCTGCTCCGCCACGGCTCTCTCCTCTACAGGCGTTCGGTGTTCGCCGGCTCGGCGATCACGCGATTCTCGATCACGCCGACGCACTCCACCTCGACGCGCACCACGTCACCGGGCACCAGCCAGCGCGGCGGCTTCATCGCTAGCGCCACGCCGGCAGGCGTGCCCGTCGAGATCAGGTCGCCCGGCTCGAGCGTGAACGCCGTCGAGAGGTGCTCGACCAGCGCCGCCGGGTCGAAGATCAGGTCCTTCGTCGATGCGTCCTGGCGCAGCTCGCCGTTCACCCAGGTGCGGAGGCGCAGCGCGAGCGGGTCTTCGATCTCGTCCGGCGTGACCAGCGCTGGCCCGAAGGGGCAGTGCGTGTCGAAGGACTTGCCCATCGTCATGGTCGGGCTGCGCGCCTGCCAGTCGCGCACGGTCACGTCGTTCACGACCACCCAGCCGGCGATCACCTCGGCGGCGCGCGCGCGCGGCACGTGCCGGCAGGCGCGGCCGATCACGAAGCCCAGCTCGCCCTCGTAGTCCAGCGCCGCGGAGGCGCGCGGCCGGTGGATGGCGGCGTGCGGTCCGATCACCGCCGTCGTCTGCTTGTTGAAGATCACCGGTACCGGCGGCGGCTCGCGGCCCGTCTCGGCGGCGTGCGCGCGGTAGTTGAGGCCGACGGCGAGGATCTTGCCCGGGCGCGGGATCGGCGCCTCGAGGTGCAGGCCGGCCAGCGGCAGCGTCGCACCCGAAGCGGTCGCCGCCCGCCCGAGCGCGAGTGGCCCGGCCGCGAGCAGCGCGATCAGCTCGCGCGGCAGCTCCGGGGCAGCGGCCGCGAGATCCACCACCAGCTCGTTTTCGAGCCGGCCGATGCGCGTGCCCCGCGCGTCGCTGAACGTCACCAACCGCATGGAACACCTCGGGTGGCCGCATGGTAGTCCGCGGTTCTCGCCCACGGGAGGCCCCATGAGCCACGGCGCCCCGGTCGTACTCAGCAAGCTCGCGCACTTCGTGCTGAGGACGCGCCGCTACGCCGAGCTGATCGCCTGGTACCGCAGCGTGCTCGGCGCTGCCCGTGTTCGAGAGCCCCTTCATCGACTTCCTGACTCCGAGCATCACCGCATCGCGATCGCGAGCGCGCCCCACCTCGAGGACCGCCCGGACGACGCCGTCGGCTTCGACCCCATCGCGGTCACGCTGCCGAGCGCGGAGTAGCGGTCCCTGCGTCGCGCTTTGCTATTCCGTTCGCGTCATGGCCTTCCGCATCCTCGCCGACGCCACGGTTGTTCTCCATCTCGCTTTCGTTGTCTTCGTGCTGCTCGGGGGCCTGCTCGTGTTGCGACGACCCCAGGTCGCTTGGGTGCACCTCCCCGCGGCAGCCTGGGGCGCGTGGGTCGAGTTCGCCGGCGCGGTCTGCCCGCTCACCCCCTTCGAGAACTGGCTTCGCGAGCAGGGTGGCGGGGTTGCCTACAGCTCCGGCTTCATCGAGCACTACCTGCTGCCCATCCTCTACCCGGCCTCGCTCTCTCGCGAGCTCGAGTGGGCACTCGGCGGTATGGTGCTTCTGGTCAACGCTGTCGTGTACATCGTGGTTCTCGGTCGTCGCACGCAGCGCTAGCCGACCAGGCCGCTGCCTAGCCAGCGGCTGCAGCTGACGGCCGGTGCAGCGCGGTTAGCCGTCGGTCCGGTGGCAGTCGCGCGTCCGCCCTCCGGTCGGTGGTAAGGTGGGGCGCGCGCGGCTGCAGCTGAAGCCGCGAGCCGTCTGGCCGCAACGCAGCCGAGCCTGTACGTACGGAGGAGCCCGTCATGGCACCGAAGGTCGTCCGGTACTACTTCGGCTTCGCCTCCCCGTTCGCCGCGCTGGCCGACGCGCGGATCGACGCGCTCGTCGAGGAGGCCGGGGCGGAGCTCGACCCGATCCCTCTCACCGCGCCCCCCTCCGAGCCGCCCGAGGGGTTCGGGGCAACGCTGCTGGAGTACAAACGCAGCTATCAGTACGAGGACGCCGCGCGTTGGGCGCGCAAGCTCGGCCTGCCCTGGCACTCCTCCGCTCCATCCCGACGGCCGATCGGCGGGCTGGACGCCTCGGTCGGTTACTACGTCGCGCGGGAGAAGAGCGCGGAGCGCGCGTACCGAAACCGGGTCTTCCGAGCGTGCTGGGCCGAGGGACGTGACATCGACGACCGCGACGTGCTCGGCGACTGCGCCCGTGATGCGGGGATCTCGCGTGACGACCTCTTGAAGGGGCTCGACGATCCGCACTATCGCGACGCGTTATTGGCGCGGGCCCTGGCCGGCCTCGAGGATCGGGTCTTCGGCGTACCGCTCTTCGTGGTCGACGGCGAGCGCTTCTGGGGCAGCGACCGCCTCGATTTCCTACTCCACGCGCTGCAAGGAAGGACGTGAGCCTCATCTTGGAACGGACGAGGAGGGTGATGACGATTCGTCACATGGCAACTTCCGAGCTCGAGCGAATTGCCGAGATCGATCGGTCGGAGCATGTGACCCAGGAGTACTCGTACCGAAGCGGCTCTCTCGAAAAGCGAAACGTCGACGTGCGAGTTCCAACCTGGCTCCGGTCCGGCAATCACGAGCACAGCGTCCAAGCCAACGTCGGCGCCTGGCAGCCGATCCTCGATCGGGGCGGGACGCTCGTCGGCGCGTTCGACGGCGACATCCTCGTCGGCTTCGCGATCTACCGGCCCGATCTCGAGGAGGGCGTGGCGACCCTCTCGGTCCTCCACGTGAGCAGGAGCTACCGGCGCCACGGCATCGGTTCCCTACTCACTGGAGAGGTCGCTCGGCTCGCGCGCTCGCACGGCGCCCGACGCCTCTACGTCTCCGCTACTCCGAGCGGTCCTACCGTAGAGTTCTACCGGAGCCACGGGTTCGAGCCGACGGACGAGCCGAACCAGGCGCTCTTCGCGCTCGAGCCTCTCGACATCCACATGATTCTCGAACTGTGAGGGCCGTGAGCCGCGGTCCGTTCGCCGGCGGCTAGAAGCATGACTGCATCACCGCTGAAGTACGCCGGGCAGGACTCGGCCCAATCGCTGAGGGACGGCATCGCCGAGTACTACGCCCACAACCCCGCGCTGCTCGATCCTTCGGAGCTTCCCGCCGACGCAGCCGAGCTCTTCCGGCAGCACGACGCAGGCCACGTCGTCTTTGGGTGCGACACGTCCCTTCGAGGTGAAACCCTCATCGACATCTGGACCATCTTCGGGAGCACAGCGGGTCTCCGCGGGTACCTCCGGTACTTCAGCTACCCCCAGGTCAACCGGGTTTTCGCCGAAACGGGCACCCTCCGAATCGCAGCCGAGTCGGTTCGCTGCTCGCCCGACATGGTCCGCGTCCTGGTGCGCAGCCGACGTCTCACCTCGCGCTGGCCGTGGGCGCAGTATCGCCGCTACCTCGACCGTTCCCTCGCCGACATCCGCCAGAGCTTCAACATTCATGTGGTGTGAAGAGCCGGCGCCTGACAACAGCAACGTAGAAACCGGATCGGCGTCGGACCTCCAGGCATTCGTCGAGCTCCTGGAGGAGGCTGGCGCGGCCCTCTGGGCGCGGGGCGTTCATCAATGGCCACCGGGGCTCGGCAAGCACCAGCTCCCCCAGCTCACTCAGCAGGTCGAAGCCGGCCGGTTGCTTCTGGTCCGGCGCCGGGGCTCGCTTGCCGGTGGCTGCATCGTGACCTCCTTGGCGCCGGGACTCTGGCCCGATCGACCCTCTGATGCGGCCTACCTGCAGAAGCTCGTCATTGCCCCGTCGGCTTCAGGAGTGCGTCTCGGCGAACAGATCGCGCGGGAAGCCGAGCGTTGGAGCCTCTCCCGAGGTTTCACGCGAATTCGCCTCGACTGCTGGGATCTGAACCCCCGGCTTCGGCGCTACTACCGCGATCTCGGCTACAGAGAGCTGGAGTCGGTGATGTCCGGCACCTACCAAGCACGGCTCTTCGAGAAGTCGTTCCCGACCGCCGACTAACAAGCTGCTGCTGACGGAGCGTCCGGTCGGTGGTAAGGTGGAGCACGCGCGGCGGCTGCAGAGCCGCGAGCCGTTTGCAAGGCAGCGAGAAGATGGATTCGATTCGCGAGTTCAACGAGAGGCGCTGGGCAGCACTGGCTGCGGCCGACGCGCTCTACACCCAGCCGGCACTAGATCTCGATGAAACCTCCGCACGCGACCTCATCGACCCGTTTCACCAGCTGCCAGATCTCGAGGGCCAGCCGGTACTTTGCCTCGCCGCGGGTGGCGGTCAGCAATCTGCCGCGTTCGGCGTCCTCGGTGCATCGGTCACCGTCGCAGATATCTGCGAGGCTCAGCTCGAGCGTGACCGCGTCGCGAGCCGGCGCTACGGCTACTCCGTCGCCACCGTCCTTGCCGACATGCGGGATCTTTCGGCCTTCGAGTCCGACGCTTTCGCCGTCGTTTATCAGCCCTACTCCCTCAACTTCGTCCCGGAACCAAATCTGGTGTTCACCGAGGTCTCGCGTGTTCTCCGTCTCGGGGGTAGCTACTTCGTCATGTTCGCCAACCCTACTGCCCTCGGTGTCTCACCGCGCGACTGGAACGGCTCGGCCTATCCCATCCCCGACTACGCCGACCACGGACCGGTCGAGTGTGCCGACGAATCCTGGGTCTACCGCACCAGCCCAGTCGGGGCACGACCTGCGCCACACCCTCTCGAGTACCGCCACACCTGGTCGCAGATTCTCAACGGGCTGTGCGAAGCGGGCTTCGTCACGACTCATCTGCACGAGCACCGAGGCACATCGATCGATGAAGCTCCGGGCACCTGGGCGCACTTCAGCTCCCACATTCCTCCGTGGTTCGAGATCTGGGCAAGACATCGCCCCGACATCTTGGCCCGCCCACGCCGCCCAACCGACGGCTGGGGTTGAGCCGCGATCCGGTGGGCGGCGGAACAAGAGCCTTGGCGCGCATCGACCCCGATCAACTCCTCGAGCAGCAGAGCCGGGGCCTACAGCGAAACACGCCCTTCCGTTAGGAGCAGCGTCGATTTCTGTTCACTCTCTGAGCCGCGATCCGTTAGGCAGCGTGGAGCGAAGATCGTGAAGGCGGCGTCCGTTCTTCTCATCGGTCTCCTCGGCTTCGCCTGCACATCGCGGTCGCCGTTTTCTCGACCACCGGCCTCGCTTGCGGTCGCCGAGCCCTGTCGCTTCATGGGCACCCTTCACAAAGATTCACGCCAGAGAATCGAGGTTCTCCGGGCGTGCCACGACGTCTCGTACGAAGAGTGGCTGTGCATGGCTCGTGCGCTGGAGACCCTCGACACAGAGTTCACCGGCCGCTGCGAGGAGAGGCGCGTTGCGTACAGCGAGATCGCCGATCGGCAGCGTCTGTTGTACGCCCAGTGCGTGCAGCAGCGCAGCGACGAGCTGGTTGAATGTACCCTGCTATCAGAGAACGCACGCTGCCTAACACGGCGCTGCAGCTGACGAGCGCGAGCAGGGGCGTCTCGGGGCAGCGCCGCCCACTGCTCGCTTCGCTCGCAGGGCGGCTCGTGCCGTCTGGCGGCCGGGCGCCCTGGGCTACCGTCGCCGGTCAGCGGCGCTCGCAGCTGAGCCGCGATCGGTCGGGCGGTGGGAATGGAAGAACACAGACCCCTGCGAAGCGCAGCCATCTTCTCACTACTCGCCGCGGGCCTGGGCGCGGCTGTCGCAAGCCCACTCTGGCAAGCACCCGCCGGCCTCTCCGATCCGAGAGCCCGCTGGCTTCTCCCGCTCTTCATGCTCACCCCTGCAACCGCCACGCTGCTCATCTCCATGTTCCACCCGGCCACACGGTCGGCAGCGGCTCTTGGGCTTCGCTTCTCGCGGTCGTGGCTGCCGTGGGTCGTAGCATGGGTGGCCATCCCACTCTTCTGCCTCGGCGCGCCTCTCGTGGGCTGGCTCCTCGGCCTCTACACCCCCGACTTGGGCGAGCTCTCGGGCTTTCGTGCCCTGGTGGCCTCGTCCACAGGCATTCAGCTCTCTTTCGAGCAGGCGCGCACCGCCGCCATCTCTCAGCTTCTCCTGCTCCCCCTTGCACCCATCGTGAACGCGCCCCTCGCCTTCGGCGAAGAGCTTGGCTGGCGTGGGTACCTCCTGCCGCGGCTGCAGAGCCTCGGCGCGCTTCCGGCACTCTTGGTCAGCGGCATCGTATGGGGGCTCTGGCACGCTCCGATCGTGCTGCTCGGTTACAACTACCCGAGTGCACCAGTCCTCGGCGTTCTCTTCATGGTGGGCCTCAGCACGATCATGGGCATCATCATCGGCTGGCTTCGTCTCGCCTCGGGCAGCATCTGGCCGGCCGTTGCCGCGCACGGCGCGCTCAACGGCTCGGCTGGCGTCGTCCTCCTCTTCAGCAGCGAGCTCCACCCACCAAACGCATTCCAGGTAGGCATCACCGGCTGGAGTGGTTGGCTTCTTCCCCTTGTCTTCGTCGCGTGGCTCCTTCTCTCCGGTCGTCTCTCGCGCTCCGCGACCCGGGCCTGACCAGCGATCGTGATGGGCGGTGTTCCGGTCGGTGGCAGAGCGAGGCACGCGTAGCTGAGCCGCGATCCCTGAGCCGGCGACCAACAAGAGGAGCGGCTAGCCTCCGCCGGTCGGAGAATCGCAATGCCTGACCTCGAGAGCCTCGTTCACAGCGATCCGGAGATCCTCTCGGGCACGCCGGTCTTCGTCGGCACCCGAGTTCCGATGCGAATCCTCTTCGAGTTCCTGTCGGCCGGCGACACGCTCGACGAGTTCCTCGACGCCTACCCCTCGGTCGAGCGCCGCCAGGCCGTCGAACTTCTCCAGCTCGCCGAAGGCTTCGTCGAAGGTAGTGCGCGTTGTCCTCGATGAATCCGTTCCTCGACAGCTGGGCCCGCGTCTCGAGGGGCACGAGGTCGCCACGGTGCCGCGAGCGGGCTGGTCTGGGCTGCGCAACGGCGAACTGCTCCGGCGCGCCTCGGGGCAGTTCGACATCCTCGTGACAGGCGACCAGAGCCTCGAATACCAGCAGAACCTGAGCACTGTTCCAATCGCCATCATCATCGTGATGGCCCAAAACGACCGAGTCGAGACCTTTCTGGCGCTTGCCGACCGCATCCTCGCGGCCATCGCCTCCGCGCGACGAGGCACAGTCACACGGATCGCCGCCTGACCAGCCATGGCGAGACGAACCGCAAAGCTGCGCTCGCTGTTGCTCGGCCTCGAGTGGCCCAGAGCCTTCGCGGAGGCCTCGACGCTTCCCGCGAGCTGGCCGCTGCTCGCGCAGGCGAAGCGCGGCGACGGCCATCCCGTGCTGGTGCTGCCGGGCTACTGGGCCGGCGATGGCTCGACCCTGGTGCTACGCCGCTACCTGCGGGCGCTCGGCTACCACGCCCACCGCTGGGGCCTCGGCCAGAATCTCGGGCTCAGCGACGGTGTGGGCGGCCGCCTGCTCGATCGACTCGAAGCGCTCCACGACCGACACGGGCGCGCGCTGAGCCTCGTCGGCTGGAGCCTCGGCGGCGTCTACGCGCGGGAGCTGGCGAAGCTCGCACCGGCGCGCGTGCGCCAGGTGGTGACGCTCGGCAGCCCGTTCGGGATGCAGCGTCGCGCCGATGGTGCGGGCTGGCTGGCCAGCATGGTGTTCGGCTCGACCCATGGCACCGAGCACGCGGGCCGCATCGCCGACCCGCCGCCCGTGCCGGTGACCGCGATCGTGAGCCGCACCGACACCATCGCCGGCTTCCACGCCTGCCGCGAGGCGCCCACCGCGCAGGCCGAGAACATCGAAGTGATGGGAAGCCACATCGGTCTCGGCCTGAACCCGCTCGTCCTGTTTGCCATCGCCGACCGCCTCGCGCAGCGCGAGGGAGCGTGGAGAAAACTCGACCGGCGCGGCCTGCGAGGCGTACTCTACCGCTAGCCATCCAGGTAGGAGACCCGATGCAACAGCTCACCGGCCTCGACACGACCTTCCTCGTGATGGAGGCCGGCGGCCAGCTCGGCCACGTCGGCTCTCTCTGTCTCTACGACCCGAAGGGGCTGCGCGGCCGCTCGCTGGCCGAGGCCTTCGGCGCCGCGCTCGAGGCGCGGCTTCATCTGCTCCCGCCGTATCGGCGCCGGCTGGTCGAGGTGCCGCTCGGGCTCGACCGCCCGTACTGGGTCGAGGATCCGAACTTCGACCTCGACTACCACATCAGGCACATCGCGGTGCCGCCGCCCGGCGACGACCAGCAGCTCGCGAGCCTGGTCGCGCGCATCCACGGCCGTGCGCTCGATCGCGCGCGCCCACTCTGGGAGGCGTACGTGATCGAAGGCTGCGCCAATGGCCTGGTCGCGCTCTACACCAAGATCCACCACTGCACGATCGACGGCGTCTCGGGCGCGGAGATGATGCAGGTGCTGCTCGACCGGAGCCCGACCGGGGACGCGGTCGCGCCCGCAGAGTCGAGCGAGCCGGCCGCGCCGGTGCCGGGCGCGCTCGAGATGCTCGCGCGCGGCGCGCTCGGCCTCGCGCGCCAGCCCGACCGCATCGCGCGCACCGCCTTCCGCACCGTGCGCGATCTCAGCCAGCAGCCGGGCGCGCTCGGCGCCGTGGCCAAGACGCTCGGCCTCGACCGCCTGCCGCTCGCTGGCGGCTTCCTGCGCCGGCGCGGCCCGCAGCTCGACGCCGACCCGATCCCGCAGACGCCCGCACCGCACACGCCCTGGAACCGCTCGATCACGCCGCACCGCCGCTTCGCCTTCTTCTCGCTGCCGCTCGCGCGCGTGAAGCACGTGAAGAGCGCCTACGGCACCACGCTCAATGACGTGGTGATGGCGATCTCCGGGGCAGCGTTGCGCCGCTACCTGCTCGAGAAGGACGCACTGCCCGACACGCCGCTGATCGCCATGGTGCCCGTCTCGGTGCGCAGTGCCGAGCAGAAGCACGAGTTCACCAATCGTGTGACGAGCATCCTCGCCGAGCTGGCGACCGACGAGGAGAACCCGGTCACCCGCCTGCACCGCATCGCCGCCGCCATGCATGCCGCCAAGCGCATGCAGCAGGCCATGCCCGCGAACCTGCTCCAGGACTGGACGCAGGTGACGACCCCCGCCCTCGCCGCCCAGGCGGCGCGCATCGTGGCCCGCACCAAGGTGATGGACCGCCTGAACCCGCCCTTCAACGTGGTGATCTCGAACGTGCCCGGCCCGCGCGAGCCGCTCTACTGCGCGGGCGCGGAGATGATGACCTACTACCCGGTCTCGGCCGTCGCGGAGGGTCAGGGCCTCAACATCACGGTGCAGAGCTACCGCGACCACCTCGACTTCGGGCTGATCGCCTGCCGCGAGCTGGTGCCGGACGTGTGGGATCTCGCCGCGCTCTTCCCCGAGGCGCTCGAGGAGCTGGAGAAGCGCGCGCCGGAGGGCTCCGCGAAGCGCACGTGATCGAAGGCGCAGAGCGCGACGAAGCCGAAGGCTCCCACCACGTGCCAGAGCGCGTGCATGGCAAAGAACGGGTAGACGATCTGCTCGTTGCTCGCGGTGGCGAGCAGCATGCCGACGAAGAAGATCGCGACCACGAGCCCGAGCAGCGGCTTCGCGCGCGCCGGGATCTGTGCGCGGCGCGCCCAGAACAGCGCGACCACGAGCCACGAGAACGCGATCAGCCAGCTCTCGCCGGGGTAGAAGCCGCCCCAGCTCCCGAGCGGCACCAGGTAGGCGCGCTCCGTACCGGGCAGGCGGTCGAGCCGGTGTCGAGGAACACCCAGAACCAGCGCGGACCGAAGTCGGAGACGGTCTCGCCGAAGCCGTGCAGCGTGACGGTGAAGACGCCCGTCTGATCGTCCAGTACGCGAAGCGCCAGCGCGCCGGCTGCTCGGCCACCAGCCGGCAGAAGGCGAGCGCGAGCGCACCGGAGAAGAGCGTGGCGAAGCCGGTGATCGTGTTCGCGAGGCCGTGCGCGGGCAGAGCGTCCATCCGGGTGCGACGCTACCGACGAGGGGGCCCGGCCGGTAGGCTGATTCGCGTGAAGCAGCTCGCCGCCCTGCTCTGCTACGCCCTCACCTCGCCGGCTCTCGCGGATACCGCGCTCCTCGACGATGGACGCTGGCGCGTGATCGGCGTCGATGTGGGCGCCGAGCCGCAGCCGATCGCCGTCACGCAGGATGGCGCCGGGCTCGGCGACTTCTCGGCGCTGCGCATCTTCTTCGATCTCGGCGCCGGCTTCGTCCCCGTGCTCACGCTCTACGCCGGCGGCCGCATCGAGCCGAGCCTGCCGCCGCCCGCTGTGCCGGGCGCGACGGCCGTGCTGGGCCGCTACTTCGAGTGCGGGGCGGGCCTCACGCCTGCGTTGCGCTTCGTCGCGCTCGAGCTGCCGGAGGGGGCCCGCAGCGGTCATCTCGAGCTCGGCGGCACGCTCTCGAACGGCGACTCGCTCGCCTCCGAGAAGCTGAAGCTGCGCCTCTTCGACGCGAAGCCGGATCGCGTGCGCATCGAGCTGCGCTACCGGCTGGTGGCCACGCGCGACTTCTGCGTCGATCCCGAGCGGCGCGACACGCAGGAGGAGTTCCGCATCGTCGAGCTCGCGACGAGCTACCTGTCACCCGCACAGCACCTGAGCGACCTCACGCGCTATGTGAAGGCGATCGATCTCGACTGCGACGCGTTCGGCGACTGCGAGTTCGACCGCATCTCGTTTTGCGCGCCGCTCGAGAACACGACGGGCTACGTGATCGACTCGCCGAACCGCCTGCACGACCCCACGCTGGCGCTGTTCCACACCACGAATGCACCCGCCGCAAGCCCGACGCTCGAGCTCGAGCTGAGCGCGCCGCGCCCCGCTGACGTGAAGCCCCAGGGCTTCGTCAGCGAGAGCGACGACCCGGCCGTGCGCAACGTCTCGTTCTGGGCCGACTGGGTGGACGTGAAGCGCGACCAGCGTGCAGGCAGGAAGGTGGGCACGTTCCGCTTCACGCTCGAAGCGAAGCCGCCGCGCCGCCCGAGCTGCGACCGCAACCAGAGCTAGACGCCGCTCAGTGGGTTGCGAAGGACTGGTTGAACGGGTTGGCGTGCGTCACTTCGACCCGGATGAAGCCGTGGTCCGCCGCGGCGTGGCAGGCGTTGCAGCCCGCGACCAGGTCGGCGAGGCCGCTCCGGGCCTCGTCCCAGTGCGAGCCGTCGAGCGCCGCCCGCAGCGCGGAGGCGCGCGGCCGAAGCAGGCTCGCCACGAGCGCCGCCACGGCGACCCCGTCGTCGTGCGGGAAGAGCTGCTCCACCTGCTCCGCCACCTCTTCCACCTCGTGCAGGTAGAAGGCTGCGAGCGCTGCGTTCTCCGCCTCGATCGAGAGGTTCAGCTTGTGCGTGTGATGCTGGAGATCGGCCATGTAGCCGGCCAGCTCGGGCTCGGGCGGCAGCGGCGGCTGCTCGTTCGCCCGGATGCGCGCGAAGGTCGCGGCGAGCAACAGCACGGCGGACACCGCTGCGGCGGCTGCCAACGTGGCGATGCGAGTCGTTACGCCCACTGCGGTCTCTTCGGAGCTTTCGCGGGGAACTCGAGAGGAAAATTGCGCGGTGCGTGCGCACGGCTTCTCAGGCAGCGCTCCCGCTCGACCGAAACGGGGCGGCTCCGATGAACGCTGCACGGTCCAGGGCCGGCGCGTACCACGTGCTCGCCTCGGCGGCGGCCTTTGCCGCCATGACGGCGGCAGCGAAGCTCGTGGGCGCCCGCCTGCCCGTGTTCGAGATCGTCTTCGTGCGCGCCTTGTTCTCCGTGCTCGTGACTGCGGGGCTGCTGCGCCATGCCCGCACCCCCCTGCTCGGGACGCGCCGCCCGCTGCTCGCGTTGCGCGGGCTGTTCGGCTTCCTGGGCCTCAGCTGCTCCTTCTACGCGGTGATCCATCTGCCGCTGGCCGAGGCCACGCTGCTCCAGTTCATGCACCCGGTCTTCACCGTCGCGCTCGCGGCGCTGCTGCTCGGCGAGCGCATCGGGCGCGGCGTCTGGCTCGGCATTCCGCCCGCGCTCGCGGGCGTGCTGCTCGTGGTCCGCCCGGGCTTCCTGTTCGGTGGCGCCGCGGCGCCGCTCGATGCCTTCGCCGTCTGCGTAGCGCTCGGCGGGGCCTTCTTCGCGGCGGACGCCTACGTGACGGTGCGCCACCTCGCACGCACCGGCGAGCATCCGCTCGCGATCGTGTTCTCCTTTCCGGCGGTGACGCTCGGACTCAGCTTGCCCCTGCTGTGGATCGACTTCGTCTGGCCGCGCGGTGTGGAGTGGTGCTGGCTGCTCGTCACGGGCGCTGCCGGCAGATCGGCCAGATGGCGCTCACGCGCGGCATCGCGCTGCTGCCCGCCTCGCGCGCCACCGTGTACTCGTACACGCAGATCGTGTTCGCCAGCGTGCTCGGTGCGCTGCTCTTCGGCGAGCGGCCCGACGGGTGGAGCGCAGCGGGCGGCGTGCTGGTGCTGGCGGGCGCGTGGCTCGCGGGGCGGAGCGGCGTGCCGGTGGCGTCGCGGGCGGCATGAGTCCCGCACACCTGGTCAGCCCGCGCCCGCGCGCTCCCAGAGCAGCCCGACGATCGCCACGACCAGCAGCGCCGAGCCGGCCACCTCGCGTGCGCTCGGGCGTTCGCGCAGTCCGACGATCGAGACGGCGTAGCCGAACAGCACCTCGATCAGTCCGAGCATGCGCACGAAGGCCGCGATCTCGAGGGTCATGGCCGTGAACCAGCAGGCCGAGGCCGCGGCACCGAACGCACCCGGCAGCATCGAGAGCCGCCAGGCGCGCAGCACCGCACCGATCTGGCCCGGCTCGCGCCACCGCAGGTAGAGCGTCATCCCTGCGCTCTGCACGAAGGTGGTGAAGGCGAGCGTCACGGCCGCGGAGACGACGAAGGAGGGATCGCGAAGCGAGAGCGAGGCCGCGCGAAACGCCACGGCCGCAACGGCGAATGCCGCGCCCGTGCCGAGCCCGAGCAGCGTCGGCCGCGCCGCCTCTCGCAGGCCCCCCGCGCCGGCCGCGCCGCCACCGCGCGCGAGCAGCAGCAGCCCTGCCGTGGCGACGCCGATCGCGAGCGCGGCGAGCAGCGAGATGTGATCGCCGAGCACGAGCATGCCGAACAGCGCAGCCTGGAGGATCTCGGACTTCGAGAAGGCAATGCCCGTCGCGAAGTTGCGCAGCTGGAACAGCCGCAGCAGGCACGCCGTGCCGAAGATCTGGGCGACGCCGCCGAGCGTCGCCCAGCCGTAGAAGGCGGGCCCCGGAGCGGGTGCGGGGCCGTCGCTCGCCGCCAGCACCGTCGCGGCATAGAGCGCGGCGAACGGGAAGCCGAACAGGAAGCGCGTGTAGGTCGCACCGAGCGGCGAGAGCGCACCGGTCAGGCTGCGCTGGAAGGCGTTGCGTGCGGTCTGGAGCGCCGCGGCCGCAAGAGTGATGGGAATCCAGAGCACGCTTCCCTTCTTCTAGCGTGCGCGGTAGCGCACAGCGAGGCCTCGCGCGGCAGCGCTCCGGTGATAGCGTCGAGCCGCATGACCGACCGCACGCGCGCGCGCACACTCGCCCAGCAGTCGCTCGAGCAGGCCGACGCCGTCGGCTGGTTCGAGCGGCTGTATGCAGAGGCGCGGCGCGGCGAGGCCGTGGTGCCCTGGGCCGGCCTCGTCCCGAATCCGCACGTGGTGGAGTGGCTCGAGCGCGAAGCGCCGGCCGGTGGCCGCGCGCTCGACGTCGGCTGCGGGCTCGGCGACGGCGCCGAGGCTCTCGAGCGGCGCGGCTTCGACGTGCTGGCCTTCGACGTCTCGGCGACCGCCATCGACGAGGCGCGCCGGCGCTTCCCGGCGAGCCGCGTCGACTACCGCGTGGCGGATCCTGCTGCAGCTACCCGTCGCCTTCGAGGGCGCCTTCGCGCTCGTCGTCGAGTGCTACACGCTGCAGGTGCTGCCGCCCGAAGCGCGCGCGCAGGCGATCGCCGGGCTGCAGCGCACGCTCGCGCCTGGCGGCGCGCTGCTGGTCGTCGCGCGCGGGCGCGAGCCCGAGGAGCCGCCCGGCCAGATGCCGTGGCCGCTCACGCGCGCCGAGGTCGAAGCCATCGCAGCCCCCGGCCTCGCGCTCGTTTCCTTCGAGGACTTCCTCGACGCCGAGGATCCGCCGGTGCGCCGCTTCCGCGCGCTGTTCAGGCGAGCGCGCGCCTGACGATCCCGCCGGCCAGCGCCCCCACTGCGGCCAACAGCAGACCCGCGGGCTCCGGCGCGGGATAGAGCACGTCGCGCCCGGCCAGATCGTCGAGCCGCATGGTTGGATCGAAGGACGCGTGGAGGCCTGGCAGACTGCTGAACGGCACCATGATCGCCGTGTCGTCCACGGCGTCGGGCGAGACGATCAGCCCGGCGCTCGAGTCGTTCACCACGTTGTACTGGTACACGTCGGTCGGATGGCCGAGCCCGAGCGCATGCCCCATCTCGTGCGCGACCAGGCGTTGGAGCGCGGCGAGCGCGAAGCTCTCGCCGATCAACGAGAACATATTGGTGAGCGTGCTCTGGTTCAGGGTGATGACGGCGCCCGTGAAGATGGTCCCGGGCAGAATCTCGCCGTTCGTGAGCTGTCGTCCTAACGAGTAGGCGGTGGAGAAATCGGTCCGGCCACCGATGCTCTGCGTAAACCCGCTCCCGATCGAGATGTCGGTCCCGCTCGGAGCGACGCCTCCCAGCACGATGTCGAAGCTGATGACGGGGCTGCTCCAGGCGAGCACGCCCGACGCGATGGTGGCCTCGATCTTCGCGGCCAGCTCGGGATCGCTGACCCCGAACGAGCCGGCCATGCCTGGCGAGATCCAGACGAGCAGACCGCCCTGGAGCGAGTGTGTCGCCGGCCCCGCCGTCCAGCGCGGATTGGCGAGATACGACGCCGCGACGTCGAAAGCGACGCCGCCGGGGCAGCTCTGGCAGGGCGTCGTGACCGGCGTCAAGAAGGCGAAGGCCGAGGCGCTCGTGGCCAGCCACGAACTCGCCGCGACCAGCAGCAGCGCGGCCCGAAGGGCCGCCCGCACCGCTCGCCTTCTCCTCATACACGGGTAGGTGGCTCGGCAACCCGCGAAATGGCAGTCGAGCGCACGCGCCGACGCATTCGGGCCCTCGCGAGCCTGCCTGCGTCTGATAGGCTGGCGCGATGCCGGACGCACTGCTGCGGGCGCCGCTACACGGGCCCCGCCGAGCGCTGCGCCGCCTGCTGCTGGTGCTTTCGACGCTGCTGAGCGCGGTTGCGACGCTCGAGCTCTTCTCCGCCGTCGTGCTCCGCGTCAGCGAGGGTGCGTGGATCTTTCACGACGACCTCGCCGCCGCCCGCAGCCACAGCGCCGGCGGAGAGCGCGGCGATGCGCTCGCGGCAGGCACGCGGCAGCGCGCGCCGATCCGCGAGGGGCGCGTCCTGCATCCGTATCTCGGCTACGTGATGGACCCACGCCTGGCCGAGCGTGGAGTCGAGCGCGCCGGCCTCGATCCGCTCTCGGTCGAGCTCGGCTTCCCGCGCAACCGCGAGCCAGTGATCCAGCCGCCCGCTCCGGGGCGTGCGCTGATCGGCATCTTCGGCGGCTCCGTCGCCGACATCCTCAGCGTCTCCGGTGCGGAGGCGCTGCGGGCCGCGCTCGCCACGGCGCCCGCCTTCGCCGGCCGTGAGATCGTGCTGCTTTCGCTCGCGGCGCCTGGCTACAAGCAGCCCCAGGCGCTGATGACGCTGAACTACCTGCTCGTGCTCGGCGCTCACTTCGACGCGGTCATCAACCTCGACGGAGCCAACGACCTGGCGCTGCCCGAGACCGAGCTGGCTCCGTTCGGCGTCGCGCCCTTCTATCCACGCGGCTGGTACACACGGGCGGCGGATCTGTCGCCCGAGCTGCGGCTGGCCGTGGGACGCGTCGCGCTTCTGGAAGAGCTGCGCCGGAGCGCCGCCGAGCTCTTCTCCCGCGTTCCCCTGCGCCTCAGCCTCACGTCGGGGCTGGTGTGGACCGCGCTCGATCGCGAGCTCGCCGCACGAGTCGCCGCGGCCGAGGCGGCGCTGCTTGCGCGCCCGAGCGGCCTCGACCCGCAGGCGCAGGGGCCGCGCCTGCCCGAGGACGACGCGCAGGCGCGCATCGTCTCGGTGTGGCAACAGAGCTCGCTCCAGATGGCGCGCCTGTGCAAGAGCCTCGGCATCCCGTACTTCCATTTCCTCCAGCCGAATCAGTACGTGCCCGACTCGAAGCCGATGGGCGAAGCCGAGCGCCGCATCGCCATCCGCGAGGACTCGCCGCTGCGGCTTCCGATCGAGCGCGGCTATGCGCGGCTGCGAGAGGCCGGCAGCGCGCTCGCTGCCACCGGCGTCGCCTTCACCGACCTGAGCGACGTTTTCCGCGACGTCGAGGAGCCGCTGTACCTCGACGACTGCTGCCACCTCGACGCGCGCGGCAACCAGCTGCTCGGCGCAGCGGTCGGGCGCGCCATGGCGCGAGCGCCGGGGCTGGCGGCTACTCCGCCAGCCCCGGAAACCTCTCCTGATACGCCCGGAAGCGCGCGCGCACCCGCGCCTCGCTGAGGCCGAACGCTTCGAGCTCGTAGTCGTGGCTGCCGTGCTTGGCGCGCGGGTTCGCGTTGGCGTGCGCTTCGAAAGCTGCGAGGGCTTCGGGCGTGAGCGCGAGGCCGAAATGCGCGTAGATGCGCTTCGCCACGCCGACGGCATCGCTCACGAACTCGTCGTGCGAGACGTCCACGACGCGGCGCGCGTCCAGCTGGTCGCGCGCGGCGAGGCCGCGGTCGAGCGAGCGCGCGTAGAACTCCATCACCACCGGACCGAGCCAGCGCTGGTCGAGCCCAGCGAGCGTGGTCATCAGCGCGGCGGTCATGCTGCACGCCGAGGCGGTGCAGGCCACCGGGTCGCGGTGCGTCCACACGATCGCGACATCCGGGAAGGTGGCAGCGAGTGCGTCGAGGCCCCAGAGATGTGCGGGCGCCTTCAGCAGCCAGCGCTCGCCGGGCCGCTGCCAGTCGAGCAGCTGCATCAGCTTCTTCTGATAGGCGTAGAGTGGACGCAGGTCGCTCACCTCTGCCTGGTACCAGCTCGCGTAGGGCTCGAGCAGCGGCTCGATGCCGAGCTGCACGCCGGAGAATGCGTAGGCGTGCAGCAGCACGCACTCCTCGGGCGTGTCGGCGCTGGTGAAGTGGATCTTCGTCCAGTCGGGATTCTTCTCGCGGCCCTGCGCATAGTAGGCCTCGATCGCTGCGCGCCGCGGGTCGGGCGCGCCCGGTGCGAGATCCAGCGGCTCCGGGCACTGTGTCTCCCACAGGCGCAGCGGGCGCGCCGCGGGGTCTTCGCCGAGCAGGTTGAAGAGCGCCGAGGTCGCCGAGCGCGGCAGGCCCGTGAGCACGACGGGGCAAAGGACCGGCCGCGCCAGCACTTCGGGGTGGCGCGTGAACGCCGCTTCGACCTTCAGCCGGGTGGACAACAACGTCACCACGCGCCGCCGATTGCGCCGCTGGCCCTTCTCCGTGAATGCATTCTCCGCGTAGGTGCGCAGCAGCGGCAAGAGTCCCGCGCGGAACGATGCGTCGCCGAAGTCCGCCAGCCCCGCCGCCGCCCGCGCCTCGGCGAGGACGCTGTCCTCGTTCCAGTCGATCGCGTCAGCCACGCCGCCCGAGCTCCGCGAGCTTCACCACCCGCGTCTGCGGATCCGGGTGCGTCTCGGCGCGGATCCAGCGCACGCACATCGTGCCGCGCCGGTGGCCGCACGTGTCGAGCCAGTTCGGGTGACCGGGATCGCTCGCCGTCACCACGATCTCGACGCTGCCGTCCTGCCGATACACCGCCGTGTGCTTGTTCACGTGCACCTTGCGGAAGCGATAGTCGAGGCTCTCGAGCCAGTAGTTGGCGAGCTGGAAGTTCCAGAAGTCGCACTCGGGGGGCGTGAGCGTCACCAGCAGCGCCTCGTCGTCGGCCAGCTCGAAGTAGCTGTGGTAGTAGGCGATGTTCGGGTCGCCACCGGCGGCGAACGCCTTCTCGTGCGGGAAGCGCGGCAGCTGGTTCAGGTGCTTCTGCCAGTCGCGCGCCCAGCCGTCGAAAAGCCGCGACGTGCCGGCCACGAACTTGGCGACACCTTGCAGCATGCGATCGAAGCGCACGGGGTCGAGGGGCTTCACCTCGCCGGGCCCGCCGATGCGCTCGATCTTCACGTCGGCGAGCACCTCGCTGGCGTGGTCGAGGCGTGTCTGCCGGATCTGGATCATGCGCGTCTCCGGTTTCATCGGCAGCCAGTTCACGCCCTTCGGTTGCTCCTTCGACGACGCGATGATCTCGAAGCTGCCGCCGGGCCCGAGCTTCATGTCCTTCGCCTCGAGGTAGCCGGTGGTGTTCAGGCTGCCGGTCGCAGCGTAGTTGCCCGCCTGCGTGCCGAAGCCGAGGTAGTGCACCGTGCCGCGCGTGCCCCAGATGCGGTAGTCGGAGCTGCCGTTCACCGGCGCGTTGAGATACACGTTGTCGGGGTTGTCCATCCCCATCTTCACCGTCTCGCCGGTGGTGCGCTGGAAGTGCGGCGTGCTCGCGTCCGACGCCTCGACGAAGGTCTCGAGGCCCGCGCGCAGCAGGCGGCTGAGATAGCGGAAGCCCTCAGCGCGATCGAGCGGGTCGTTCGGGCCCGCGAGCACGACGGCGCCGGCCGCCCTCAGCGTGTCGCAGAACTCTTCCCAGGCGCGTCCGTCCACGACGCGCGCGATCGCTTCCGATTGGTCCGCCACGGCTACCTCCGCGAAACGGCGGAAGCTAGCTCGGCTCGGGCCTGCCGGGCACGCACCGGCGGCATGCGTGGCCCGAGCGGTGATAAGGTGGGGCCGCGACGGCTCCAGGCGGAGGGAACGCGATGAGGATCGAGATGCTCGGGCACGTGGTCCTGCGCGTCCGCGACCTGGCGCGGGCCGAGGCGTTCTATCACGGCCTCCTCGGCATCCCGATCAGCGTCCGCGCCCCGCACTGGTCGATGACCTTCTTCACGCTCGGCGCGCACCACGATCTCGCCGTGTCGGCGCTCGGCGACGAAGCCGAGCCCGCAACGGAGCGGACGCTCGGCCTCGACCACGTCGCGTTCCGCCTCGGGGGCGGGCTCCCGTCGCTGCACGCGGCGAAGGCCCGGCTCGAAGCGGCGGGCGTCGCCGTGATGGCTGTCGACCACACGGTGTCGAAGTCGCTCTACTTCCGCGACCCGGACGGGAACGCGGTCGAGCTCTACCTCGACGGGACGGACCTGTGGCGCAGCGACTCGGCGCTCATCCTGTCCGAGAGTCGTCCGCGCGACCTCTCGGGTGCAGCGGCCGCCGCGCGCGAATCGAGCACGCGCGCAACGGGCGTCGACGTGAGGCTTATCGGGCCGACAGACAGTGCGCAGCTCTTGCCGCTCGCCGGCGCGTTCCGCGATCACCTCCGCGTCGCGGCGCCGACCGACCCGGAGCTGGCTGCGCTGCTGCCGCGACTGATCACGGATCCATCGCTCGAATTCGCCGTCGCAGCGCTCGACGGCAGGCCCGTCGGCTACACGCAGACGCGCTTCTTCGCCTCGCTCTGGGCGCCGCCCGCCGAGGCGCTGCTCGAGGACCTGTTCGTGCTCCCCGCCGCGCGAGGCCGCTCCGTCGGCCGCGCGCTCCTCCGCCACGCTCTCGAACGCGCCCGCACGCGCGGCGCGCGCCTCCTCAGCCTCAGCACGAACGAACGCAACGAGCTGGCACAGTCGCTCTACCGATCGGAGGGGCTCGAGCCGCAGGGCGCGAAGCTCTGGAAGAGCGGGCGCGAGATCCGCTGGGCGATCGAGCTGGGCGAAGCGACTCGTTAGGCGGAGGAGGAGGGCATGCGCTTCGAGGCATCACGTCCCTTCATGCCGGGCTACGCGCTCTTGGGCCCGTCCGAGGGCCGCGGCCTCCTCCCGTGGTCCTGGGCGGAGGAGCGACTCGTGATGAGCCACAACTACTGGCTATCCACCGTCTCGCCTGCGGGCCGGCCCCACGCGATGGCCGTATGGGGAGTCTGGCACGACGGCACGTTCTTCTTCAGCACCGGTGCGGAGAGCCGGAAGACACGGAATCTCGCGCACGACGCGCGCTGCTCGGTCTCGACGGAGAACGCAACGGAGGCGGTCGTCGTGGAGGGCGAGGCGCACCGCTTCGACGACGCCGTGCTGCTCGCGGAGATCTCGACGCGGTACGCGGCAAAGTACGAGCACCCGGCGCCCCCGCCCCTCTTCCGCGTACTGCCGGAGACGGTCTTCGGCTTCATCGAACACGCGTCCGAGTTCAGCGGCACCGCGACGCGCTGGCGGGTCGTTCGCCAGGAGACCGACCCAAGATGATCGGTTGAGCACGGGCGTCGAGGCGCGCCGCCAACGAGGCGTCGCGACCGAGCCGTAGCTCTCGCTACGGCGCATGGGCCCAAGCCCGAAGGGCGCGGGAGTCGTCGAGCTCGTTGGCTGTGATGCATCGGCGTCCGGGCGACCCGAGCCAGCTTGGGTCGGTCTCCTAGGACGAGGACAGCTTCGGCAGCCCCGCTGCGAACTGCGGCGCGTCGCCGGCGATCTCGTCCCAGGGCGCCTTCGAGCCGACGAAGATGTGTCCGCCGATACAGAGGCCCGGGTCGTCGTCGAGCACCCCGGCCGGCACCCAGTACGCGGCCGCGCCCGGGAGCTTCTGCGGCAGCGGCGAACCGCAGGTGCGGCAGAACGTCGTGCTCCAGCCCGAGGGCTTCTGGAATCGCTGGCGCTGCTCCTCGCCGGAGAGCCAGCGCAGCTCCGCCTCCGGCACCACGATCACCGCATTCGACGCGACGCCCGACACCTTGCGGCACTGCGAGCAGTGGCACATGCCGACCTGGGTGACGGCGCGGCCGTACTCGAAGCGCACCGCGCCGCACAGACAGCTGCCGCGGATCACGTGCGCGGCTCGAGGCGGAACAGCACCACGCCTGCCGGAATCGGGTCGTAGCCGCGCCCCGCGAGGATCGGCTCGCGCACGGCGGCGTCCGTCACCCGTACCGCCCGCAGCGCGTAGAGGTGCTCGCCGACGCGCACGCGGACGTCGGGGTGCGCGAGCCAGATCGTGGCCCAGCTCTCCGTGGGCCACCAGTCGGCGAGCGCCCAGCGGTGCGACTGCACGAAGAGCTGGCCGTCCACGAGGAAGCACTCGAGCTGGATCGAGTGCGGATCGGCCGGCCGTGATTCGATCTCGCAGAACGCGCGCTCGCCGCCGAGCGCCGCCGACCAGTCGGCCGGAGCCGGTGCGGGGGTTCCGCCGAGCACGCCGCCCGGCACCGGCCCGCAGCCGAGCGCGAGCAACAGCGCGAGCGCCGTGAGCGGCCTACGCACCGAAGTGTCCGAGCGCCGCACGGATCCCCATGAAGCCCAGCGCCAGGCTGGAGGCCAGGTAGAGATAGAAGCGCAGGATCACGAGGTTGAAGGTGCAGTGAACCGCGCTGTGCAGGACGCGGAACGCCGCGAAGATCCAGCCGGCCGCGACGTACGCAGCGTCCACTTGACCCCTCACGAACAGGTAGAGCGAGAGCGCATAGAACAGGACAGGCAGCTCGAACAGGTTCTTGAAGTTGTCCGATGGATTCGACACCGACGCCGGCGCGAGCCGCGCGAACTCGCCGGGCACTGAGAGATCCACGTCGCCGAGGCTTCGGATGAAGGGGATCCGTCGCGCGTACAGGTAGATCCAGACCAGGAGCGTGAGGCCCAGCATCGCGAAGAACGGTCCGAAGATCGCGGTCTGACCCATGCGTCAGGCCAACGAGAGCACGGTCCGGATGCCGCGCTGGGCGTTCAGGTCGTCGATGGCCTGGTTGATCTCGGCCAGCGGCCGGCGCGAGGTGATCATCGACTCGAGGTCGAGCCGGCCCGCGCGCCAGAGCCCGAGCAGGCGGGGGATGTCGCGGATCGAGTTGCAGCTGCCGAGCAGGCAGCCGAGCAGGCGCTTGCCGCTCACCACGAACAAGCTGGCCGGCGCCAGCGTGATGGCCTGGTCCACCGGCGGCGCGCCCACGCAAACGACGGCGCCGCCGTTGCGCGTCGCGAAGAAGCCTGTGCTCACGAGCGCAGCGACGCCGGCCGTCTCGAAGGCATAGTCCACGCCGATGCCGCCGGTCAGCTCGCGCGTGGCCGCGATCACGTCGTCCGTCTTCGGGTCGAGGAAGTCGGTGGCGCCGAGCGCCTTCGCCGTGTCGCGCCGCTGCCCGACCGGGTCCGAGACGATGATGCGCGCCGCGTTCGCGAGCCTTGCGCCCTGCACCGCCGACAGGCCGATGCCGCCGAGGCCCATCACCAGCACGGTCGCGCCCTCTTCGACCTTCGCGGTATTGAGCACCGCGCCTACCCCGGTTTGCACGGCACAGCCGATCACGCAGGCCACCTCGAGCGGTGTGTCGGCGGGCACCCGGATGGCGCCGCTGGCATGCATCACCGTCTGCTCGGCGAACGCGGCCACGTTGAGGCCGCGATAGATTGCCTGCCCCCGGCGCGAGAGGCCCGTCGTGCCGTCGGGGAAGGTGTTGGTCATGACGCCGAGCGAGCGCTCGCAGTTGCTGGCGTCGCCGCGCACACACCAGTAGCAGGCGCCGCAGGGCGGGCACGGCGTCAGCACCACCTTGTCGCCGACGGCGAGTTGGGTCACGCCCGTTCCCAGCTCCTCGACCACCCCGGCTGCCTCGTGGCCGAGCACGATCGGCAGCGCCATGCCGGAGTCGCGCACCGTGACGTCGGAGTGGCAGAGCCCGCAATGGTGCACGCGCACCCGCACCTCGCCCGCGCGCGGCGCGCGCAGCTCGAGGTCGTTCACCAGCTCGAGCGGCTTCCCGGCTTCGGTCACGATCGCTGCGCGCATGGCCCCCTCCCGCCCCCGAGCGGGGACGTTCGTCAAGTTGTCAAGTTGTTGGTTCGAGCCGAATCGGCTTGCCGGCCGGGTCCATCCCGCCGACGCGTAGCACGCTCTCGCGCCAGCCGTACTTCTGGAGCTCGAGCGCGTTGATGGCCGCGCGCGTCGCCGCATCCTCCACCGGGACGGCGCGGTACTCACGCCGCACGCCACCGCGCGTCACCGTCACTTCGGGATGGGCGCGCAGGCGCGCGAGCCAGGGCGCCGTCGCGTCGCCCGTGCGCAGCCAGGCGAAGCCCTCGTGGTCCACCACCCAGAGCCGCGTCTCGTGCAAGCCCGCGGCGTCGCGCGTCTCGAGCACGACCACCTCGCCGCTCTCGGCGATCACCGCGTAGAAGATGCTGAGCGCGAGCACGACCGCCGCGAGCACGCCGAGCACGCGAACCAACCTCACGTCGGCTCCTCCGGCGTGTCGGGCGCCTCGACGGGGGAAGGCTCTTCCCCCTCCGGCGGCCGCGGCGGCGTGACGAGCGGCTCGGGCGGAGTCGTGGCCTGTGGATCGGCGGGCGCCTGCGCGGCGCCGGGCGGGCCGCTGTTCCAGATGTCGCGATGCAAGTGCCAGCGCCGACCGATGCGCTTCCACACCACCAGGTAGCGGCCCGCGCTCTCGCTGCCGTCGTTCGCCGTGAGATGGGCGACTCCATCCTCGACCGCCAGGTCGCCGGCGGACTCGACCGCCAACGTCGAAAGGCGAACGCTCTTCGTGTCCTTCATTGCGCCGGCCCAGAACTCTGCGATCGCCGCGCGCCCCGCCGCCGGCTCCGCGCCCGGCGCGATCACGCGCCCGTCTTCCGTGTAGAGGTCGGCGATCGCCTGGGCGTCGCGCGCGTCGAATGCCTTCCGGAGGAAGTAGTTGCCGGCGTCGATGGCCTCGCGCACCGGGTCCGCCTGCGCCGCGGCAGCGACCAGGCAGCCGGCCACGAGCATCAGCAGGCGTGACATCACGGCACTCCTCGCTCTCACGCGGCGCCGCCCCGCAGCCGCGACCCGAACGGCGCGAGTACCGAGTCGCCGAAGCCGCTGGTCGCGCAGTGTCGCCGCGACGCGCCAGCCCGCTCGGGCGAGCTGGACGGAAGTGGCGAGACCGATGCCCGAGGAGGTCCCGCTGCCCAAAGCGACGCGCGTCACGCGCGCCAGTATGGCGGGCTGGCCGCCTCAGAGCGAGTTGGCGACACCGCGCGTGCCCGCGCCCTTCGCAGGCGGATGCCTGCGCCAGTGGACTGGAGCCGGCACGAGGAGCGCTAGCGCGATGAACAGCGCGAGTGCGATTGCAATCGGATCGAACTGCATGACCCCTCCATCGACTCCCCCGACCGCTGGAGTGGTGCCAGTATGCACTCCGCGCTCGACGCGCGCTGTGAGTGGCGTCACGCCAGCGCGCGCGCGGGAGCTTCCCGCGGTAGCATCCCGCGCCATGGCCGACGTCCGCGCCCGCGTCGAGAAGGTCCGTGCGCGACTCGGCCACCCGATCATCGACTCGGATGGCCACGACATCGAGTACCTGCCGCTGGTGCGTGACGAGCTGCGCGCGCTCGCCGGCCAGGACGCGCTGGATCGCTTCGAGGCGATGGTGCGCGGCGCACAGCTCGCGCGCGGGCTCGATGACGCCACCCGCCGCGCACAGGGCCTGATGCGCATCCCGTGGTGGGGGCTGCCCACCGAGAACACCCTCGATCGTGCCAGCGCGATGTTCCCTCGCCTCCTGCGCGAGCGACTCGACGCGATCGGCATCGACTTCGCGGTGGTCTACCCGACCTACGGGCTGATGGCGCTCTCGGCCGAGCCCGACGAGGTGCGTCAGGCCGCCTGCCGCGCCTTCAACCGCTATCACGCCGAGGTGTTCGCTGGGCTCGGCGACCGGCTCGCCTCGGTGGCGCTGATCCCCATGCACACGCCCGAAGAGGCGGTGGCGGAGCTGGACCATGCGGTCACCACGCTCGGCTTCAAGGCCGTGCTGCTCGCGGGCCACGTGCTGCGCCCGCTGCCGGGCGAGAATCTGCCGCGCGGCGCACGCTGGCTCGACACCTTCGGCGCCGAGAGCGCGCACGACTACGACCCGGTCTTCTCGCGCTGCGAGGCGCTCGGCGTCGCGCCCACGTTTCATTCGTCGGGCATGGGCTGGGGCAGCCGCAACGCGCTGCACAGCTACGTCTTCAACCACCTCGGCAACTTTGCCGCCGCGGGCGAGGCCGTGTGCCGCGCGCTGTTCCTGCACGGCGTGCCGCAGCGCTTCCCGCGCCTGCGCTTCGCCTTCCTCGAGGGCGGCGTGGGCTGGGCCGCGCAGCTCGCCGCCGACCTGGTGGGCCACTACGAGAAGCGCAATCGCGACGCGATCCGCCGCTACGACCCAGCGCGACTCGACCGCACGCGCCTTGCGCAGCTGGCGCAGCAGTGGGGCGCGCCGCGCGTCGTGGAGAAGCTCGCCGACCTCGACGCGAGCCTGCACCTGCTCTCGGAGCCGAACGAAGACCCGGCCCGGCTCGACGAGTTCGCGAGCGTCGGCGTGGACTCGGCCGAGGCGCTGGCTCGGCTCTTCGCCGAGCGCTTCTTCTTCGGCTGCGAGGCGGACGACCCGCTGAATGCGCTCGCCTACGACCGCGGGCGCAATCCGTTCGGCCTCTCGCTGCACGCGCTGTTCGGCTCGGACATCGGCCACTGGGACGTGCCCGAGATCGACCACGTGCTGCTCGAGGCCTACGAGCTGGTCGAGGACGGCATCCTCAGCGAGGAGGACTTCCGGCGCTTCGCCTTCGCCTCGCCAGTCGCCTTCTGGAACGCGGGCGATTCGCGTTTCTTCGAGGGCACGGCCGTGGCCGAGGCCGCCGCGAAGGAGCGAGGCGCGTGAAGGTGCTCGTCACCGGCGGCACCGGCTTCACCGGCTCGCACAGTGTGCGCGCGCTCGTGGCCGCCGGCCACGAGCTGCGCCTGCTGGTGCGCGACGCCGCGAAGGTGCCGCGCGTGTTCGAGCCGCACGGTCTCGAGCTACGCGACCTCGTGGTGGGCGACATGACCGACGCCGGCGCGACCGAACAGGCGCTCCTTGGCTGTGACGGTGTCCTGCACGCGGCCGCGCTGGTGGACCTGCGGCGCTCCGCGGCCCGGCGGGTCGAGGAGACGAACGCGCGCGGTGTCGAGCTGGTGGTGGGCGGCGCAGTGAAGCGCGGCCTGCCGAGCATCGTGTACGTGTCGAGCCTCTCGGTGTTCTTCGTGGCCGGCGGCCCGCCCGTCTCGCCCGAGCTGCCGATCGCGCCGGCCACCACTGCGTACGCGCGCTCGAAGGCGGCGGCCGAGGTCTACGTGCGTGAGCTACAGGCGCAGGGCGCGCCCGTCCGCATCTCGTATCCCGCCGGCATCCTCGGCCCCGACGACCCCGGCATGAGCGACGCCAACCACGCCGTCTACTCGTGGTTCGCGGACACGGGCGTCATCACCTCGAGCGGTTTCCAGCCGGTGGACGTGCGCGACGTCGCCGCCCTGCACGTGAAGCTGCTCGCGCTGCCGGCCGGCCCGCATCGCTACGCCGCGGCGGCCGAGATGCTGCCGTGGGCCGAGATCTACGAGCTGATGGACCGCCTCACCGGCGCGCGCGTGCGCCGCTTCCCGGCGCCGGGCTGGCTGATGCGCGCCGCGGGCAGCGTGGGCGACGTGGTGAAGCGCGTCTACGACTTCAACTTCCCGCTCACGCGCGACAGCATGGAGTTCGCGACGCAGTGGCCCGGCGCCGACGCCGCGCGCACCACGCGCGAGCTGGGCCTGGTGTTCCGGCCGATCGCCGAGACCTACGCCGACACGCTGCGCTGGATGCATCGCGCGGGACACCTCTCGGCAGCGCAGGTGGGAAGGCTCGCGAGCTGAACGAATGCCCACCGTCCACTTCGAAGGTCGCGCGGTCGAGTGCCTGCCTGGCTCGAACCTGCGCATGGTGCTGCTGCGCGCGCGGCTGCCGCTCTACAACTCGGTGGCCGCCGCGCTCAACTGCCGCGGCAACGCCGTGTGCGGCACCTGCGCGGTGCGGGTCGAGGGCGAGGCCTCGCCGCCGACGCCGGCCGAGCAGCGTCGTCTCAGCCACTTCCCGCACCGGCCCGACGCGGGCCTGCGCCTCGCCTGCCAGGTGAGCGTGCTCGGTGAGCTGCGCGTGACCAAGCCGCCGGGCGTCTTCGGACGAGGCCAGCGCTGACGGGGACGTTCGTCCGCTCCGCGCTCTCCTCAAGCGGGCGGGCCGCTCGGCCGAAAAGCCATGCGATGCCGGACGCTTGGAGGAGAGACCCGCGCGCGCGTGCAGCCGCAGCCAACGAGAAGCGCCCGCTCGCGTTGGTGGTGGATGCGAACGCCGAGGAGCGCCGCCGCGTGGCGGAGGCGCTCGAGTGCGAAGGCGTGGACACGCTCGAGTCCGCCGCGGCCGAGCCGGCACTGGCGCTGCTCGCGGCGCGGCCCGCCGAGCTGATCGTGTTGGGTGGCGAGAGCGCACCTGAGGTCTGTGCGGCGGTGCGCGCCCTCGAAGCTGGCGCGTACACCTCGATCCTGGTGTTGGTCGAAGCCGAGGACGCGAGCGCCGCGCGCGAGGCCTGCGAGTCGGGCGCCGACGACTTCGTGGCCCGCCCCGTCGATCCCGGGTTACTGCGCGAGCGCGCGCGCCTGCTGCTGCGGCGTGGGCAAGAGCGCGCCCTACTGCGCATCGGCCAGGAGCGTCTCGAGAGCGCGCAGCGTCTGGCACGCTCGGGCAGCTTCGCGGTCGAGCTGGCCAGCGGCGTGGTGGACGCCTCGACGCCGCTCTTCGAGCTGCTCGGCCTCGTACCGCGCGCGGGTCAGCACTTCGGCGCCTTCGCCGAACAGCTCGCCTCGGAGGACCGCGAGACCCTGCTGCGCGCCGTGCAGAGCTGCCTCGAGCACGATCGCGCCGCGGCGCTCGATCTGCGCGTGTTCCGCGCCGACGGCGCGCCGCGCGTGCTGCGCTGCCGGCTGGTTACCCGCCGCGACTTCGACGGCGAGCCGGTCGCGCTCGAAGGCAGCGTTCAGGACGTCACCGAGGGCCGGCGCGCCGAGGAGCGCATGCGCTCGCTCGCGTACACCGACGAGCTGACCCAGCTCGGCAATCGCCGCCTGCTGGACGAGAAGCTCGGCTTCGCGCTGCGCGACGCCGAGCGCTTCGGCGCCAAGGTCGGTGTGCTGGTGATCGATCTCGACCACTTCAGCCGCGTGAACGACACGCTCGGGCCGGCCGCGGGAGACGCGCTGCTGCGCGAAGTCGGCGGCCGGCTGCTCGAGGTGCTCGTGCCCGACGAGTGCATCGATTGCCGGCCCGACGAGATCGCACTGGTTCGACGCAGCGGCGGCGAGTTCGCGCTGCTCGTGCCGCGCGTGCGCGAGCCGCGCGCGCTGGCCGCGCTGGCACGCCTCTGTCTCGACGCGCTGGCGCGTCCCTTCGTGCTCGACACGCACGAGGTGACGCTCGGCGCCTGCGCCGGCATCGCCCTCTCGCCCGACGACGGCGCCGACGGCGACACGCTGGTGCGCAACGCCGCCGCCGCGCTCCACCACGCCAAGGCGCAGGGCCGCGGCGGCCTGCAGTTCTACCGCGCTTCGATGAATGCCGCGACGCTCTCGCGCATGCTCCTCGAAGCCAAGCTGCGCCGCGCGCTCGAGCAGGGCGAGTTCGTGCTCCACTATCAGCCGCAGGTATCGCTCCAGAGCGGCGAGGTGGTCGGCTTCGAGGGCGTGGTGCGCTGGCAGGAGCCCGAGCTCGGGCTGGTCGGGCCCGACGAGTTCATTCCGATCGCGGAGGAGACCGGCCTGATCCTGCGCCTCGGCGAGTGGATCGTACGCGAAGCCTGTCGCCAGACGGTCGCCTGGCGCGAGCGCGGCGTCTGCCCCGTGCCGATCTCGGTGAATCTCTCGCCGCAGCACTTTCGCGAGGCCGGCCTGGCCGAGCAGATCGCGGCGGCGCTGGCCGAGACGGGTGCGCCGGCCGGCATGCTCGGCGTCGAGATCACCGAGAACGTGCTGCTGGGCGACGCGGAGCTGGCGATCGACACGCTGCGGCGCCTGCGCGCGCTCGGCGTGCGCATCGCGCTCGACGACTTCGGCACCGGCTACTCGTCGCTCTCGTACCTGCGTCACCTGCCTGCCGACGCGCTCAAGATCGACCGCTCGTTTCTCGTAGGGATCGCCAGCGATGACGCCGCCGCCGCGCTCACCGCATCGATCGTCGCGATGGGCGTCGCGCTCGGGCTGCGGGTGGTGGCCGAGGGCGTCGAGGAAGAGCAGCAACGTCTCTTGCTCCGCGCCTGGGGCTGCCACGAGGCGCAGGGCTTCTTGTTCGGACGCGCAGTCGCTGCCGACGAAGCGGAACGCGCCTTTGCGCCGGCTCTGCGCGAAGTACGCGAGGAGGCGGTTGCGGAACGCGCCTTTGCGCCGGCTCTGCGCGAAGTACGCGAGGAGGCGGTTGCGGAACGCGCCTTTGCGCCGGCTCTGCGCGAAGTACGCGAGGAGGCGGTTGCGGAACGCGCATTTGCAGCGGGCATGCGCGAAGTACGCAAGGAGCCCGGGCCCAGCGGCCTGTGATAGTGTCGCTCTTCGCGCGTGCGGCGCGAGGAGGCGCGAATGCCGAAGACAGGCGGGCGGCTGGAAGGTCGCGTGGCGGTCGTCACCGGCGGCGCCAGCGGCATGGGACGCTCGACCGTGCTGCGCTTCCTCGACGAGGGCGCGTCCGTCGTGGTCGCCGACCTGAACGAAGGCACCGGCAAGGAGACACTCGAGCTCGCCGAGAAGAAGAAGGCCGCGAGCCGCATCCGCTTCCTGCGCACCGATGTCGCGCGCGAGGCCGACGTCGAGGCGATGGTCGAGCTGGCGATGACCGAGTTCGGGCGCCTCGACGTGGTGTTCAACAACGCCGGCATCGGCGGCGCGCTCGGCAGCCTGCTCGAGACCGAGGTCGAGGACTGGGACTTCACCTTCGGCGTGCTCGTGCGCAGCGTCTTCCTCGGCATCAAGCACGGCGCGCGGGCGATGAAGGCGACTGGCCTCGGCGGCTCGATCATCAACACCGCGTCGGTGGCGGGCCTCTCGGGCGGCGCGGGCCCGGCCGCCTACTCCGCCAGCAAGGCGGCGGTGATCAACCTGACGCGCTGCGCGGCGCTCGAGCTGGCCGAGCATCGCATCCGCGTGAACGCGATCTGCCCGGGCGGGATCCTGACGCCGCTGCTGCACCGCGGTAACCCCGAGCAGGTGAAGCGCCGGCTCGAAGGCCTGCAGCCGTGGCCCGAGGCCGGCACCGGCGAGAACATCGCGGGCGCCGCGGTCTTTCTCGCCAGCGACGACGCCGCCTTCGTGACGGGTGAGTCGCTGGTGGTGGACGGCGGCCTCACCGCGATGGGCCCCGCGCTGCCGCGCCGCATGCGCCCGGAGCCGGACGACCCGCTGTCGCAGTTCCTGTTCGTCGGCGTGGACAAGGGCTCGACTGGCGAGCCGCCGGTGATCCGCAAGCTCGAGAAGCGCGCCTCAGGGCCGGTGTCGGCCGATCGCCTCGAGGAGGCCCCTCGCCCCGACCAGATCGGGCGCACGCGCAGGCCCTCACCGAACCACGCGTAGAGCGGCGGCCCGGTCCTTGGATCACACTCTGACCACGATTGTCGCGACTGGAGTCGGTCGAGAGATCGCTATGCGATCGAGATCTTGACGTCTTCGCCTTCGACTCGAACGTCGTAGCGGCCGACTCCCGCAGCTGCTGGCGGCCCCAGGACCTCACCGGTCGTGACGTCGAAGCGGGCGCCGTGGAGGGGACAGGTCACGACCGTGCCCTCCACCTCCCCTTCGGCGAGGGGGCCTCCACGGTGCGTGCAGGTGTTGTCGATGGCGTACAACGTGCCTTTCACGTTGAAGAGCGCCACCGTGTGTCCTTCGACGTCGACGGCGATCGCTGTCCCGAGCGGGACGTCCTTCGTCTCGGCAACCTTGACGAGTCTTCCCATCTTGCCTCTCTCCCTTGGAAACCGAGCTACGCGGCGTAGCCCCACTTCCTCTTGTTCTCCTCGACCTGGGCGGGAGTCGGCACCGGCTTCTCTTCCTTCTCGGGGACCCCGCGCTCGTCGGACACTTCCATGATCTTCGCGTTCAGGGCGATGTCCTCTTGGAACAGCTCCGGCACCTGCTTGTCCTCGAAGATCGCCTGCCACGGGCACTCCGGCTCGCACACCCCGCAGTCGATGCACTCCTCGGGATCGATGTAGAGCTGGTTCGGAAACGTCTCGGGGTCCGACCCCGTGTACTCGTAGATGCAGTCGACGGGGCAGACCTCGACGCAGCTCTGGTCGACGCAGTCGCGGCACAGGCTCGTGATCACCCAGGTCACTGCATCTTCTCCTCGAGCGGGTCCTTCCTCTCGCTGGATTTCAATATTGACAAATATGTATTCTTCAACAACCCTTCGCTCCCATGCATATCCTGGCTCTCGAGGAATACGGCCTCCGCTGCCTGATCCAGGTGGCGCTGCGAGACGCGGAGGGGCCCGTCTCGGCGCAGGCGATCGCCCGCGCGGAGGGCATGGGGCCGGAGTACGTGGCGCGGATCATGGGGACACTCCGCGCCGGGGGGCTCGTGGAGAGCACCCGCGGCGCTGGCGGCGGCCATCGCCTGGCTCGCCCCGCCAGCGAGATCAGCGTGTGGGATGCCATCACCGTCTTGGGCGGGGAACTCTTCCCGGAAGGCTTCTGCGATTGCCATCCCGGCCGGCGCAAGGAGTGCATCCACGTGACCGACTGCTCGATTCGCGCCCTCTGGCGGAAGACGGAGGGCGTCCTGCGGGAGGCACTCGAGAGGATCTCGCTCAAGGACCTGGCGCGCGATGAGCGCACGATGGTGACCTGGCTCGACCTCGAGCTGGTGCCCCGCCCCAAGCGAGCAGGAGAGCAGCGACCATGATCACGCTCACAGCGGGCGCCGCGGCCAGGGTGAGAGAGCTGCTCCAGCGCGAGGGACGCCCGAGCGCGGCGCTCCGCCTCCGCGTCACGACGGGAGGCTGCAGCGGGCTCCGCTACGAGCTTGCCTTCGACGACGCCCGCGACGCCGACCACGAGCTCGACCAGCACGGCGTGCGGATCGTGGTCGATCCGAAGAGCGCACCGCACCTGGCCGACTTGATCCTCGACTATGCGGACGGCCTCAACGAGAGCGGCTTCCGGATCGAGAATCCGAATGCCGCCACCACGTGCGGCTGCGGGGAGAGCTTCAGCGTATGAGCCTTTGGTCCAGACGTCAGGGGACGCAGCAGAAGCCGCCCGAGCGGGATTCGCGGCCCGCACCCGTCTCCGAAGCCGGAGTCCTCGAAGCCCTGCGCCCGATCGTGGACCCCGACTTTGGCAAGAGCATCGTCGACCTGGGATTCGTGAAGAACCTCATGATCGAGGGCGGTCAGGTCTCGTTCGAGATCGAGCTCACCACGCCCGCCTGTCCGGTCAAGGCCGAGTTCGAGAAGGCGGCTCGCGAGCGGGTCCTGGCGCTCGACGGGGTCTTCGACGTTCGAGTGACCATGACCTCGAACACACGGGGCCGAGCGACGGTCGCGGGGGGGCCGAAGAGCGACGTGCTCCCCGGCGTCAGGAACGTGATCGCCGTGGCCTCGGGCAAGGGTGGCGTCGGCAAGAGCACGACCGCCGTGAACGTCGCTCTCGCCCTCCAGCGAAGCGGCGCCCAGGTGGGCCTCATGGATGCCGACGCCTACGGGCCCTCCCTCTCGCTCCTGACCGGGGTGACCGGACGGCCGCGGATGGCGTCGGAGAAGCGGATCCTCCCTCACGAGGGCTACGGCCTCAAGCTCATGTCCATGGCCTTCCTCGTCACCGACGACTCGCCGGTCATCTGGCGGGGACCCATGGTCAGCGGCCTCATACGCCAGTTCCTGACCGACGTCGAGTGGGGCGAGCTCGACTACCTGGTCGTCGACATGCCGCCCGGGACCGGCGACGCCGCCCTCACGCTGACCCAGCAGGCGCCGCTCTCCGGAGCGGTGATCGTCACAACGGCGAACGAGCTCGCACTCATAGACGCGCGCAAGGGCCTCAAGATGTTCGAGAAGGTGCAGGTGCCGATCCTCGGGCTCGTCGAGAACATGGCGTACTTCACTCCGCCCGATCTCCCGGACCGCCGCTACCACCTCTTTGGCGAGGGCGGCGCGAGGCGCGCCGCCGAGGAGCTGGCCGTCGACTTCCTCGGCGAGGTTCCCTTCGATCCGCGAATCGTCGAGGGCGGCGACGCGGGCCGCCCGATCCTGGTCGAGGCGCCGGACTCGGAGGCCGCGCGGGCATTCAGCGAGATCGCGGAGAAGATCGTGCGCAAGCTCGCCGTGCTGGCCGAGCGCACCCCGCCGCTGGCCGACGCCAACATCACGTGGGTCACGACGTGACGGCTCCGGGGGTCGTGGCGGAGGGCTCCTGCGCGCGCTGCTTCGCCGCTCTCGACCTCGTGTCCGTGAAGGTGCGGGGCGTCTGGTACTGCAGCTCCGCCTGCACCCTGGGGGAGAGCCGCGCGGGACACAAGCGCGCCGTTCCGGAGAGTTCGGTCTACCCGGCGCCTCGCCGCTTCTTCCGCAAGCGGCGTCCCACGGAGCTTCGATGACTCCGGCGCCGGAGGGCTGGTAGGAGTAAGAGGACAGCTCCAGCGCCCGAGAAGGACCGATTCGATGAACTCGGAACTCGATGTCGCGATGCGCCCCTCCGGGCGTAACGGAGCGGAGCGGCTGCACCCGAGGGCCGACGTCGGGCCTCTGGTGGCGTACTTTGCCGACATCGCGCACATCCTGACGCTGAGCCGCGAGGAGCAAGTCCTCCTCGCCAAGGAGGTCGAGGAGGCAATCCGCGACTTCCAGTCGGCCCTCTACCAGATTCCGTGGGTCGCGGCGGAGGTGGTGGTGCAGTGGCGGCGGCGACGGGCGGCCGGGCTCGCTACGCGGAAGCTGTCGGAGGCCTTCGGCGACGGAGCGGTCGAGCCGGGGCAGCGCCTGGACCGGGCGCTCGCGCAGGTGGAGCGCGCCCTGGAGCGCCGCGCGACCGTCTCGGGCCCCGCCCGCGAGCGCCTCCACGGCCGCATCGCGAGGCGTCTGTTCGAGGCCGAGCTCTCGCTCGAGCTCCAGCGCCACCTGCTCGCGCGCCTGCGCGAGAAGCGCGCGGCGCTGCTGCGCGCGCAGCACCAGAAGGTGCGCGCGGCGCGGATCGAGCAGCAGCTCGGCCTCCCCGCCGCGCTGCTGCACGCGCGCATGGATGCGCTCGAGCAGGCTTTCGCGGCGATGATGGAGCGCAAGAACCGCTTCGTCTGGCACAACCTGAAGCTCGTGGTCTCGGTGGCCAAGGACTTCCGCGGCTCGCGGCTCGCGTTCTCGGACCTGATCCAGGAGGGCAACGTCGGGCTGATCCGAGCGGTCGAGAAGTTCGACTGGCGGCGCGGCCACAAGTTCTCGACCTACGCCGTGTGGTGGATCCGGCAGGCGCTGATCCGCGCGATCCAGAACCACTCGCGCACGATCCGTCTGCCGAGCCACCAGCATTACGCGCTGCGTGCGTACGCTCAGGCGCGGGCGCGGCTGCGGTTCGAGCACGAGGGGGAGCCCACCACCTCGGAGATCGCGGAGCTGATGGGGATCTCGCCTGCCGAGGTCGACGAATTCGCGGCGATGGCGCCGGAGACGATGAGCCTCGACGCCGAGGTGGCCGGCCGCGAGTCGCCGCGTCCGCGACGCCTCGGGGAGGTGCTCGCGGACCCGGAGGCGATCTCGCCGCTCGACGCCATCGACCGCCCGCGGCTCGCCGACCAGGCGCGGAAGCTGCTCCAGCGTCTCGACCAGCGCGAGCGCAGCATCCTGACCTGGCGCTTCGGGCTCGACGGCGGCGAGGAGCACACGCTGCAGGAGATCGGCGACCGCCTCGGGCTTTCGCGCGAGCGCGCGCGCCAGCTCGAGGCCCGGGCTCTAGCGAAGCTCCGCACCGACCGGCGCCCTAGACTGGAGAGCGAGTGGCCGACGGTCAAGGTGGAACTGCTCGACCTGGCGGCGTGCGCCGAGGCAAAGTCCGTCAGTGGCTGGCCAAGCTGACCCTGGTTTTGGTGTCCCCTATGTTGCGCCGCTGCTCCGCCGGCACGAGGTTGAAGGACAAGCTCGCATGGCGACGATGATCACCGAAGAGTGCATCAACTGCGGTGTATGCGAGCCCGAGTGCCCCAACGACGCGATCAGCGAAGGTGAGGACACCTTCGTGATCGACCCGCAGCTCTGCACCGAGTGCGTGGGATTCCACGAGACTGAGCAATGCGCGGCGGTGTGCCCGGTCGATTGCTGCGTCCCCGATCCCAACAACGCCGAGGACGAGGCCGCGCTGTTCGAGCGCGCGAAGGCGATCCACCCCGACAAGGCCGGCGAGATCGAGCTCTCGTCCGAGACGTCCCGGTTCCGACACGACCAGTACTAGGCTGAGTGGTCCACGGGCCCGTGGCCGTGGCCGACGCCTGGGGCACCAGCGATGGCTCGGGAGATGAAGTCCTTGGCCTCGCGGACCGCGTCGACCAGCGTCTCGCCGCGGGCAAGGAGCGCCGCGATGGCCGCCGAGTAGGTGCAGCCCGTCCCATGGGTGTGGGGCGTCTCGATCCGCGGCGCGGCCAGTCGTACGAATTCTGATCCGTCGTACAGAAGATCAACCGCCTCGCCTCCCGGCAGGTGCCCGCCCTTCACGAGCGCGGCGGCGGCTCCGAGGTCGCACACCGCGCGCGCCGCGTCGCGCATCTCGGCCTCGCTCCCGACGGCTCGCCCGAGCAGCGCCGCTGCCTCATGGAGGTTCGGGGTGACGAGCGAGGCCTTCGGGAAGAGACGCACCTTGAGGATCTCGATCGCCCCCATGGCGAGAAGGGAATCTCCGTGCTTCGAGATCATCACCGGGTCCACGATGAGGTTGGGGAGAGCGTGCCTTTCGACCGCCGCCGCGACCGCCTCGATGATCTCGGCGGACCCCAGTGCGCCCGTCTTGGCCGCGCGCACCTCGAAGTCCTCGGCGACGGCCGCGATTTGCGCGACGACCAGCTCGGGCGAGAGCAGATCCACTCGGCGCACCCCAAGCGTGTTCTGGGCGGTTACCAGCGTGAGCGCGCTCGTGCCGTACAGGCCGAAGCGCTGGAAGGTCTTGAGGTCGGCCTGGATCCCGGCGCCGCCTCCCGAGTCCGATCCGGCGATGGTGAGGGCGACGCACGGAGGGGCCTGCGCGCGCCGCACCGGACGCCACGCGGGCGCCTTCGCGTCAGCCATCACCGACCGCGTACGCCATCTGCCAGAAGTCCCGCAAGTAACCGGCGATCCAGCGGAAGGCCGCGCGCTCCGCCTCGCCGTCGCGCGCCGCCAGGACGCGGTTCGTTCATGTAGCCTCCCAGGCGGCCTGGAAGAAGGCGAACTCGAGTTCCATCGCGCGGCGATAGAGATACGCCAGGTGATCGGGGTCGCCGCCGTAGCTGTCGAGCAGCGCCTCCAGCCGCGACGCCAGGGCCTCCATGTCGGCGCTCGAATAGCTTTCCACCCACTCACGGTACGGGCTTTCTGGGTCGAGCTTCGGGGCGAGCTTTTGGCCAAGGAACCCGTAGAGGCGCATGCAGGGCGTCATGGCCGCAACTGTATGACCCACGGGCTCGAGGGAGGCGGTGCGCAGGAGGAAGTCGCAGTACGCGCTCGTCGCGGGAAGGGGCTCGGGCTCGAGCGAGATGCGCCAGCGCTCCGCGTAGTTTCTATGCAGGCGGAGCTCCTCGAAGACACCGACCAGCAGATCCTTGAACACCGCGAGTCCTTCGCGATCAGGGCAGCGCGCCAGCGCGAGGCCGTACGCCCGCGCGAAGGCCTCGAGGAAGTACGCGTCCTGCGCGATGTACACTTGGAAGCGCTCGCGTGCGAGGTCGCCCGACGCGATGCCCTGGACGAACGGGTGCCCGAGGCAGGCGTGGGCCAGATCGCGGTTGCGCCGCCAGAGCTCCGCCGCCGTCACGCTCACGGCGCAAGTCCCAACGCGGCGCGGTCGGGATGCCCGAGCGCCGCGAGGAACACGACGCTCTTTCCGGCTGCGTGGGGCGAGAAGAACTCCGTGACCTCGTCGTCGAAGAAGGTGAGTCCGGTAGCGCCGAAGCCGAGCGCGTAGGCCGCGAGGTAGAGACGCCCGCCTGCGATGCCGCCCTCGAGCTGCGCCGCGCGGTAACCCCGATTGCCGAAACGGGCGAGCACCGTCGGAAGATCGGTCAGGCTGTAGACGTTCACCGCCGCGTCGGCGGCGAGCGCTTGCCCGAGCGCGAGGCGGCCGGCGGCGCGCCGGAGGTCGCCGGTGCGCAGGAGCTCGAGCGCCCGCCCCGCGCGTCGGTAGACATATGCGCCGGGGGCGAGCCCATCGACCGCATGCACGATCAGGTAGAGATCGAGGACCGAGGCGCCCGCTGAATCGAGGAAGTCCGCCGGGACGCCGCGCGTCGCGCGGTCGAGGACCGTGGAGAGCTGCTCGAAGCTGATGGAGCGGTGGCGGTCGAATGCGCGCGTGGATCCGCGCCGCCGGATCACCTGGTCGAGGGAATCGCGCGGCTGGTCGGCGTCGGCCGACACCTGAAGCGAGTGGACCGAACCTCCGGGCGGCAGCTCCCTGCGCGGCGCCACCTCGACCCGCCACTCCGCCGCCTCGCGGCCGTCGGCGAGCGCGGAGGCGGCGTGTGCGTCGCGAATCTCCGGGTAGTCCACCTCCGAACGAGAGAGCGGCTGGACGACCAGCTTCAGCTCCGTGAGCACGGGAGCAGGTGGCGCACCGCGAGCGGAACGCCCTAGCGGCACGAGGGTGAGCGCGCCCTCGCGCCAAGGATCGAGCGCCAGCAGTCGCTCCACGGGCGCGTCGGCGAAACCCATGATGACGCATGGCTCGAGGCCCTCGGACTCCGCCGCAGCGAGCAAGTTCGCGTGCAGTGCTCCCGCGTCCCAGAAGCAGTGCCGGTAGGCGCGCGCCTGATACTTCCAGGCGTTGCGCCAATACGTCGACGCGCTGGCAATCACCACGGGCGCGCGGGCGATTTCGCGATTCCCGCCCGACGCCAGAGCGAGCGCTGCGCGGTAGTCGCCCGCCCGCAGGCAACGCAGCGAGAAATCGTGGGGCCCGAAGTGATAGACGCCGGCAGCCAGACCGGGGAGGACGCCGGCGACGAGGTAGAGATCGATGTGGTAGAGCGCGCCCGTGTTGGGGTGCGCCCGGAAGAGCATCTCGCCGCCCGCGTAGCGCTTGCGCTTCGTGATCCCCGCCGAGAGGAAGAGAACACGCGAGAGCGTGGCGAGATCGGGGAGACGCTCTTTGCGCGCTGAATGCGCGAGCTCTCGTCGCTGCGAGATCGCAGCCAGCGCAGCGACTTCTTTCGCGGGGGAGTCCGCGACCAGCGGGATGGGCGTGAGCTCGCGATAGATCTTGAACGGCAGCGGCTGGTTGGACCAGTCCAGGGAGTGGCGGCTCGCGGCGATGCTGCGCTCGCTGTGCTTGGTGGCCTCGTGATACGCAAGCGCCCCTTGGGATTCGAAGTTCGCACCGCGCGGGGGTGAGGTCGCCACGTTCGATCGCCTCAGTCGTGCGGGAAGCTCGCCAGCAGCTCCCGCAGTCGCTCGCGCGCGCCCTCGCGGACGGGGACCCCATCGCCGACGAGGAGGCTCTCGCAGTCGAGCTCGAGTAGGCGCCGGAGGCTCGCGCGAAGTCGCGCAGGATCGTCGAGCACACGCTCCGCGAGCAGCGAGAGCCGTCCGGGTGGGTTGCCGATCACGGCGTCGCCCACCACGAGCAGCCGGCGCGCGGAATCGAAGAGCGCGATCTCGCCGGGCGATTTGCCAGGCACCCCCACGACCGAGAACGGCCCGACACGCTCGCCCGCCTGAAGCCCGGCGTCGATGCGCGTGCCTTGCTGCTGCGCGTAGGCCGCGTCGGCGGCGTGGATCGCCACGCTCGCGCCCGTGCGCTCTCGCACGCGGTTCGCGGCTCGTGCGTGGTTTCGGTTGGTGACCAGCACCCGCGCCACACCTTCCTTCGCCAGCCGTTCGAGAACCTCGTCGGTGGGCTCCACGGGGTCGATGCAGAGATTCCCGTCGGAGTGGCGCACGAAGGTGCCGTTGAAGTCATATCCGTGGGGCCTGGAGAACCACGGCCACGTCCAGACATCGGGCAGGAATTCGCGCATTGGTAGATCCTACTTGTCCCCGCCGAGGCGGGTGAGAGCAAGACCCCCGTTCAAACCGTGCGTGCGGATTTCCCGCACACGGCTTACCGACGGTCTCCTGGGGGTGGCTTGCGCGGGGTAGC
>Ga0247727_10000511_pt1 | contig 94333 bp, 84 predicted proteins | sample WisWelCaveWW1625_FD_202498 | JGI IMG/M metagenome (GOLD analysis project Ga0247727, IMG submission 202498) | Biofilm microbial communities from Wishing Well Cave, Virginia, United States - WW16-25 | ecosystem: Environmental > Aquatic > Deep subsurface > Groundwater > Cave microbial mat | place...
GCGTCCCTGTGCCCAAATCTCCCGTTTCCAGGTGTTCGGCTTCGTCGGAATCGGTGTTCGCCTTCCCTCGGAATACCCGTTCGAGTTCATTCGGAACGGGTGTTCGGCTTCAGTCGGAATCTGCAGAGAGCACCGGCGACGCCGTAGAACCACCGGTCGAAGTGGGGGAGCCCACTACTGGATCCCGAATAACCCCCACCATCGCGACGGATAGAAACGGCCGGAGTATCGTCGCGTGGACACAGATCGACACTGGCGATGAGGTCGACATTCGCGGCGTCGTGCTGGACGACCAGCTGTTGCCCTTAACGTCAGAGTTTCTCGTGAATACATACACCCCGACGGTGCAGGACCAGGCGCGTGTCGCGACGGACGCTGACGGAAATTTTGTCGTGACGTGGAAAAGTTACGACCCAATAGGCGACGGACAAGATGGAAGTGGTAGAGGCGTTTTCGCGCGGTACTTCACACGTGACGGTGTCGCACGCGGCGGCGAGCATCAAGTCAATACGTACACAATCGGTGACCAAGGTGGAGGTCGTCCCCGTGAACTAGGGATCGCAAACTCCGGAATGAGCGAATTCATCATTGTCTGGTCGAGTGAGGATCAAGACGGCGATCGCAGTGGTATATTCGGCCAGCGCTACTGTGTCGAAACCATTTACGCGACGTGTGGCGACGCGACCTGTCGAACAAGCGTTGATCCGGACACTGCAACCGCGGAAACAGTGACAGCAACGGATGCAATTCTCGTGCTAAACGGAGCGATAGGCTTAGACACGTGTGTCCTGTGTAGGTGCGACGTGAATAGCTCAGGTGCAGTAACGGCGACGGACGCCTTGTTCGTTCTTCAGAAGGCAGTTGGCCACTCAGTCCCGTTGACGTGCTCATCGTGCGCTTAGGTTAGGACATCGAGGATTGATTCTAATAGTTCGCGAAGAACGACGCTGACTTCTCCGGATTGTATCCGCGCCGATCGTAGAGTTTTGTCGTAGACGCGTCCGCGTGTCCCGCGGCCCGCTGCACCTCTTCAAGACTCGCCCCGTTCTCGAGCGTGCGCGTGATAAACGTCGCCCGCATCGAGTGCGCCGAGAAACCCCGCTTGATCCCGATCTTCCGCGCGTACTTCTGCAAGAGGTGGTCGATCATGTCGGGATGAAGGGCCCGTCGCATCTCCGCAACCTTCCACGTCTCGCGCACCGGCCGGAAGAGCGCCCCGTCGAGATCCTCGCCGTGGCCGGCGTCGTTTAAGTATTCAATGATCCGCTGCGCCGTCTGCGGATGGATCGCAAGTGAATGATCCTCGCCACCTTTGCGTATGAAGTGCAGCGAGGGGAAACCCGCGTTCACGTGGAAATCGCGGACCTTCAAGTTTGCGATCTCGGAGCGACGGGGTCCGACCTGGAGACCGACGGAGAGAATCGCCCGGTCGCGACGACCCTGTAGCGTGTCGGCCGGAGGCACGTCAAGCAACCGCCGGGCCTGTTCGGGCGAGAAAGCGGCAGTGGTCCCTTGCCGACGGTTGACCTTGGGACGCCGGATCTCGCGGACCGGGTTCACGTCGGCCGCCCGGTGGGCGACCAAGTGAGAGAAGAGGGAAGAGAGCGACGACAGACGTCGCCGGATTGTCCGCGGCTTCGCCCCTTCGCGCTCCATGGCCCGCTTCCACGCGACCACGGCCATCCGGTCCACCGTCCGGAGCTCTTTCGTGTCGGTGATCCCGAGCGTTTTCAAAAAATGCGCGACGTCGCGCCGGTAGCCGCGGCGCGTGTGCTCGCTCTGCTGCGATTCGAGCCAGACTCTTTCCTCGGGGATCGCCGCGAGCACCTCGAGCGCGGTTGGCAGCGGAGAGATTCGGGCGAGCTCGCGCCCCGGCGACTTCGTCGCCAGGCTTTTCACCAACTTCCGTGGGGTCTTTTTGGAGTGTTTCTTCATACGCCGAATATACGTGATAATCCAGTTTATCACGTATAGCAGCCGCGGCGCAAAACCGGGAGCCGGGCGGGGGCCGGCAAGGCAAAGGATGTTGTTAGGTGTAGTCAACGGCCAGGACCCGGTGGTAGGGGATCGTCGATTGCGGGAACGCTCTCTGCACCGCGACTTAGTTAGGCCGACCCCGTTCGCGAATTAGGGGCGCAGCCGGTGAACGCCATGGCCAACCAGTATCGACGTGAGCCTCTGACCGACGCACGCACGGCTACGGAAATGTACGACGTTTCCCTCAAGCACGCTCTCCAGGAATTTCATGCCAAGCGGTGAAGTGGCCGGCCTTTCAGCCGCGGGGTTTGGCAACATCACAATCTGGTTCCTCGTAGTGACAGGGGCCACTACGTTTCTCTTTCGAGAGCTCTGGCCGAAGGAGCTCTGGCCTCGAGCACGGCTCATTGCGGTGGTACTCATCGCTCTCGCAATAGGAGGCGGCACGCTCATCGCGTTGCTCCACCAGGAACGTTCTGAGACGAGCCATGCACGGGAGAGAGACACAGACGCAACCGCCGGCATGCTGCAGCTGACAGAGCCGTGTGTGGCCGGACAGGTAGGCGTCGTCAACGGAGGGGGTTTTGGGGGCTCGAGTGGTCACGTGCAACCGGGCACCGTCGGTTCGCTCAAGTTCCCGGAAGTGCGATGCAATGCGGAGACCGGCGCATTGCTACTCGACGCCGAGATCCGAGGCGCAAACGGCGAGCTTGTTGCGCGGATCGAAAACACCGTCTGGCATCAGATTAAGCCTGGATATGACCGCAACTTCACATCGGACAAGTCGATGTTTGAGGTGGTCTTCGTCGGGGACAAGCGCGCAGATCAGAGCAGCCCGGTGCTCCAAGTGTGGTTGCGTGGCAACCACGCGTTCGTGACGGGAATATTCTATGCACCCGAGGAAATCGGAGTAGTTTGGGACAATTCAGGGATGAAGGATTTCGCTGCAGCGAAGCGGCTTGGAGTGGATGTGTGTCGTTGGTTCAAGTACCCGAGTGAGGTCTACCAAGGACAGCTCGAGACGAAATGTATTGAGCGAGTGAAGAAAATATTCGATGAAAGTGTCGAAAGAAGCTACGCAGCAGCGGAGCAAGAAAAGCGACTTAGGCGAGAGTACGAGGAACAGCTTCGCACGCTCACGCCGCCCCCGCCGTAGGCTCGTCACTCTGTGGAGTGACGATGAACGCTGCAGGAGTCCCTGGACGGTCGGCAAGAGATCAGCTGCGCCTTCGGTAAGTTGTTGTCGTGCGACGCTCGATGTCGACGATGTTGACGAGACGATCGGTGGGGTAGAGGTCGAAGAATATCCGCCAGTCACCGACGCGCCGACGGAACGCAGCGCGTTCGTTCTTTAGGGGAACGACGTCGCCAGCGCTTGGGTCTTCGGCGAGGTTATCGACCGCGCGTCGTAGCTGCTCGCGCTCGTGTCTTGGCGCGCGGCGAACGGACTTTAGTGCCTTTGGAGCGATCGAGACGGTCCAGTTCGGCATGGAATTCCTTGAGTGTAATCCCCCGCCCTTGGCGGAGCTCCGCACGGCCCTCGGTGATCGCACGACGCTCGGCGGCCGTGGGTGTATAGGGTGGACGAGCGGTCATGACGAAGTAGACCCGGAGTGCTTCTCGGACGAGCTCGGAGCGGGTGCGGTGCTCGCGCTTCATGGCCGCGTCGACCTCGAGGGCCATCTCAGCGGGGAGCGAAATATTGAACGATGCCCGGGGCATGGGGATTCTCCTGTAACATAGTGTATCACTTTATGGTACAGCGGACGATCTCGAAACGTCAAGGGAAGGGGAGTCAAGATCGGGACACCCGGTGCAGACCTGGTCGGGAACACGGGCTTGGCGCCCGCGACCGTCACCGTGGTGAGCAGAGTTGGCCACATAAGGGCCATTAGGTTGCGTATCTTCTCCTTCTTCAGGCTGCGGTGTTCTCCCAGCTGCGTGGCCAAACCTGCTAGAAATCAGGGATCGTCGTAGAGGTAGACGTAGACGTAGTGCTCGTCGTCGATAGCGTCGTGGTCGTGAGGCCCTGAGCCGCGATGGCGTCGAGCGCAGCGATCGCTCGCTCGTCGGTGGGAACCCACGAAGCATCGGGCGTCAGCACGAGTACGTCCAGTCGAGGCGCGACCGGACTCACCTCTCGCTTCGCGATGCTGAGCGTGTGAGTGCCCGCCGTCAGCGTGCCGAGCGGTAGAGCGGAAGGAGTATCCGACTCCACACTACCGTCCCCGCCCCAGTGCCAGCGACGGAAGAAGCCCGTGTTGTCGCCGAGTGTGAGAGCGCTTCCCATGTCGATACGCACGAAGAACGAGTTCGCATGGTTCGAGCTCGACACCCCGGGGTAGTAAAGCCGCGCCCAGAGATACCATTGAGTGCTGCGTGGGATGACGATCTCGTAGTCGACCCGATGACTATTCTGCGCATCGATCTCGTTGCTCGCTCCGCGAGCGAATACGAGCTCGGCTTCGAGGCTGTCTTTCTCCGGGTCGGCGTCGTCAGCCGACGCGTACTGCTCGTTGCTCGTCATGTGACCCATGAGCTCGGCAGTCGGATCCGCTGCCGCCGCGATCCAGATCTCTTCGGTGGGCTCGCAGGTCTCGGTGGTCGCGATGCAGTCCGCGCGTTGCGGGTCGCAGACGCCGGTCGTGCAGTCGCCATCCAGGTAGGAGCAGTCGAGCGGCGAGCCCGCGCAACCGCCGCCGAAGCACTGGTCGCCGACCGTACACGGATCGCCGTCGTCGCACGCGTCACCGTCCGTGCACGCGGGTGCCAGCGACAGCGGCGCAAGCAGCCGATTGCCGAGAGCCGCTACAGCGCCGGCGTCCGTCGGTCGCCACGCGGAATCCCGGGTCAGGACCAGGGCGTCGAGGCGGGGAGCGACGGGCGAGACTTCACGCTTCTCGATGGTCAGCGTGTGGGTTCCGGCCGCGAGCTGACCCAGCGAGAGCGGGCGGAGAGCGCCGGTCTCGACGTTGCCGTCTCCCCCCCAGTGCCAGCGTCTGAAGTAGTCGCGGTTGTTTCCGAGCTTGAAACGAGTGCCGCCGTCCATTCGCGCGAGAAACGAGTTGGCCGCGTTGGAGCCGGGCGCGCCAGGAAAATAGAGGCGTCCCCAGAGATACCATTGCCCGGAGGCCGGAAGGTTCACTGTGTAGCGGATCTCGTCGCCGCTCGCGCCGGTGAGCGCATTGGTCCCGCTGGCCGCGAACACTTGCTCGGCGGTCAGAGCGTCGAGGGTGGAGTCGGCATCTCTGCCGCCGGCGTACGTCGCGTCGCTCGTCATCGCGCCACGTCGGCTGCTCGCGTCGCGCGCCGCCGCGATCCACAGCGACGTATTGGTGGTGCATCCGTTGGGCTCGCCGGCACAGCCGGCAACGAGCGGGTTCGTCCCCGCGGTGATCTCGTCACCGTCGCCAACGCCGTCACCATCGGTGTCCGCCTTCAGTCGATCGGTTTCCGTCGCGTCGCGCGACTGGTCGAGATCGACATCCTCTGCGGCGTCGCTCAGCCCGTCGTCATCGGTATCGCTGATTGGAGCGGCCTGAGCGTAGGTGATCGAGAGAGACGACGAGACTCCGCCTGCCGCACGCTTCGCGTCGTAGGCGGATACGGAGAAGGTAGCAGTCGGGCCGAGCGGCAGGTCCGTGAGAGTCACCCTCACGATGCCGTCGCCCTCGGTCGGCGGCCGCCCCACATCGGTCGCCACTGGACTAGCGGTGGAGCCGTACTGGACGCGCACCATGTAGCCGGACGCGCCGATCACCGGCTCCCACCCGACCGAGGCGTCGTAGGCGCTCGCTGCCGGCACCCCGAATGCGCAGTAAAACGCGCAAGAAGAGGCAAGCGCCGCCAGCGCGGCGCGATGGGCTGCACAGAAATGTGCCACGGATGAGGCGACCCTCTGTCGTCAAGGGGGTAAAAGCAAATGCTCGGGCGGGGGGCCTCCGCCCGGGTGTTGCTTCAAGCCAGCCGGCCCCTGGTGTGGCTCAAAGTCAGCGCATGGCCGGCGCGTCGTTGGACGCGTCGGCTCCAATGCTATCGGTGTTCCCTTCGATCACTAGATTCCGTTCGGGATACTCGTTCAGCAACGACACCAACCGGTCGAGACCGCGAACCGACCCGGCCTCGAGGCCCGCCTTGCCGAACTCGAACAGGACGTCCTCCAGCGTGATCATGAGACCGCGCTCGGTCTTTTGCGCCTCGAGCTCCGCCAGCTCGGCGTCGGCGCGGGCCTTCTCGGCAAGCCGGCTCGCCGCGCAACCGCCGAGCACCAGGGCGACGCCGACGGACATTGCGATCGTCAACCCACTCGAAACCATATTGTTTCTTCTCATGATGAGCTGTCCATGCGCTCTATATAGGGAGCTCGCGTGACGAGGGTAGGATCGTAGAGCTACGCGCGTGATAGTCCCTGGTTGTGGCCCCGACCGTAGTGACTACGATGCGTCGGTAGCGACCGTGTAGTGGTTTCTCTCCGCAAGCGCCTCAGCGATTATCTGCCCGTGGAGAGCCAGCAGCAGAAGACCCAATCGAAACTGCCCGCCGGGCAGCCGAATACGCCGCAGGCGAGACCGTGGTGGGTGATCTTCATGTTCGTGCTCGCAGCCAACTATCTGGTGATGCGAACGTTCTTCGCGGAGCCGGCATCCGTCACCGTTCCCTACACATTTTTCAAAGAGCAAGTCCTCGCTGGGAACGTGGTGGATGTCACCAGTGCGGGCGATGCGATCAAGGGTAGTTTCAAGACCGAATTGACGTACCCGGCGACGCCGTCGACGGAGCCGAGCGCGAAAGCGCCGATCGCGTCGAAGCAGTTCAAGACCCAGCGACCGACATTCGCCGATCCTGGGCTCGAGGCGCTTCTGGAGGAGAAAGGCGTCGTCGTCAACGCGCTCGACGAATCCGGCCCGGCTTGGCTCAACTTGCTGCTCGGCTTCGGCCCGACGCTGTTGCTGATCGGCGCGTTTGTCTGGATGAGCCGTCGCGCCGCCGCTGCAGGAGGCGGTGGGATCTTCGGCCTCGGTCGCAGCCGCGCGAAGCGTTACACGGAGGGGCAACAAACCGTCACGTTCGACGACGTCGCTGGCATCGACGAGGCTGAGAACGAGCTCGTCGAGATCGTCGACTTCCTGAAGAACCCCGAGAAGTACCAACGTCTCGGCGGCATGATGCCGAAAGGCGTGCTGCTGGTCGGCGCGCCGGGAACCGGCAAAACGCTGCTCGCGCGCGCGATAGCGGGGCAGGCGGGTGTACCCTTTTTCAGCCTAAGCGCCTCGGAGTTCATCGAGATGATCGTCGGTGTGGGCGCGGCGCGCGTCCGCGATCTCTTCAAGCAGGCTCGCGAAGCCGCGCCGTCGATCATCTTCATCGACGAGCTGGATGCGATCGGTCGCTCTCGGGGTAGCGGAGCGACGCTCGGCGGTCACGACGAGCGAGAGCAGACGTTGAACCAAATCTTGACCGAGATGGACGGCTTCGACTCGCGGGAAGGTGTCATCGTGCTCGCTGCTACCAATCGCGCCGACGTGCTCGACGCGGCGTTGCTGAGACCCGGGCGCTTCGATCGGCGGATCGTTGTGCAACGACCCGATCGCGCGGGGCGCGCGGCGATTCTGAAGGTTCACACGAAGAACGTGCCGCTGGCGCCCGACGTTTCGCTCGACAGAATCGCCCAAGAGACGCCCGGATTGGTCGGCGCGGAGCTGCGCAACTTGGTGAACGAAGCGGCACTGCTCGCTGCACGCAACGGCGAGGCGGCGGTCGGTGCCAAGGATTTCGCGGAAGCGCTGCAGAAGATCACCCTAGGTCCCGCACGAAACGTTCTCCTCAATCCGGCCGATCGTGAGCGGACGGCGTATCACGAGGCGGGCCATGCGTTGCTCGGGTTGCTCGTGCCGGGCAGTGACCCTGTTCACCGCGTCTCGATCGTGCCGCGTGGCATGGCGCTCGGAGCGACCTACCAGCTCCCCGTCGACGATCGGACGAGCTACGCCGAGAACTATCTGCTTGCGCGCATCACCAGCGCGCTCGGCGGACGTGCGGCGGAGAAGCTGGTGTACGGCGTGGTGACGACGGGCGCGGAAAACGATCTCCAGCAAGTGACGGAGATCGCCCGCATGATGGTTCTTCGCTGGGGCATGAGCGAGAAGCTCGGGCCGATCAGCTTCGTCGCGGCGCGCGATATCGACCTTCCGCCGGCGTTCCAGCAACAGCCGTACAGCCAAGCGACCGCCGAGCTCATCGACGCCGAGGTGCGTCGCATCGTCGAAGAATGCCACCGGAACGCCGAGCGTCTGTTGGTGGACAACCGAGACAAGCTAGAAGCTCTGGCCCGTGCGCTCCTCGAGGCAGAGTCTCTCGACGAGAAAGCGATCTTGGACGTTACCGGCCTGAAGCGACCGGCGAGCAAGGAAGCGGTCGCGTAGCAGCGTCAGTCCGGGTAACGCGACCCGTTTCTTCCGAGACACCACGCTCCACGAGCTAACGATGTCGCCAGTAGGTTGGAGGAGCGACGCGGTAGACACAGTAGCTTTCGGGTCTTGCCACGTCGGCAGAGAGGCAGCCCACTTCTTCGACGCCCTCCGCGGCGGCCTGCGAGGCGCGACGATTGAGGACGACGCCGACCGCCGAGCGATTCGTGCGCGCGAGCTCGTGGGCCGCGTTGAAAACGTTCTCGTCGGAAATCTTCAAGCCACGACGGCCCAGATCCAACACGACAAAGGATCCGAATCGACTACCACGGGGATAGTACATGGTTCGTTGGTCGAGGTAGCCGAGAACCGAAGACATCGGGATGTCCAGGTCACCGACGAGGGGCAGGCGGTCGAGCCCGCGCTCGACCAGCAGGGCGGCGGTCGCTCGCCCCGCGGAGAAGACCAGAGTGACGTCCTGCCCGACGGCGATCGCAGCGGCGACGACCTGGGTGCCGAGCACGCCTGCCGCCACCCAGCCGAAAACGGTGTGTCGGAGAGCGCCCGAGCTTCGCTCACCCGCATCTCCCTCGCGCTCGTTCGCGATTACCTGCGCAAACCAGAGCGCCAGTACCAGATTCACGAACAGAAATCCGTGGTGGCGTATCGAGCCGCCGAGCTTCGCATAGAAGAACGCGAACAGCACCATGCTCCCGGCAGCGAACACCAAAAGCCCGACCCTTCGACGAGCCAGGTAAGAAACGACGTAGGCAAGAAGGAGCGCGGCGACTAGCGGCGAGACGTGGTGGCTTCCCGTTTCCAACCACAGGTCGCCCCAGAGGAATCTGCCTCCGGGAATCGGGAGGAGAGCCTGGGCGAAACGACCGAGCACTTGCTCGGCGTGAATCCGGTCCCAGTGCAGCGTCCACGTTTCGGCGAATCCACTGTCCACAGGTGGAACGAGTCGAACGACCGAGAGGGCGATGCTCGCGAAGGCCACGCAGAACGTCTTGGCCGCCGTCGAGAAACGCGTACGAGACTCGGGAGAGACGACCGGCTCGCCGAGGATTCCGACGGCGAGCGCTGCAGCGACGAGGAGCGCGTGCATGCTCGTGTGCGCCGCGAGCGCGAGCATGCCGCCGAGGACCCAGGGCTGTTCGCGCCGTCGGTGAAATAGCGCAGCGGCGGCGAAGAGGAACAGAACGCCGAGCGAATAGTTCCGTGCGATGACGCCGTACTCGTAGAGCGGGAAGTATCCGATGCAGAAAAGCCCCCGCACCCATCTCGGAAACGGCGCCGAACGCGCGAAGACGAAGACGCAACCCGCGGCGATGACGAGGTGAAGGGCCTGCATCGCTTCCGGGTGGTGCGTGATGCGCGTCACACCGAAAAGCAACAAGTACCACAGCGCCGGATGTCCTTCGTACTTGATTCGACGCAGCAGCTCGCCGACGCCGGCCGAATCGCGGGCGACGAGCCATGCCTGCATCTCGTCTCGCCACATCTCGTGGTGAGACATTGCGAAGCTGCAGATGAGAACGAAAAGGACCGTGACTGCGACGGCGAACAGCGTGTCCGTTCGCGCGACGGAGTCCCGCTTCACTGCCACGTCGCCAAACAAAGTCGGCCTCCGCCTTTTCTGAGGATAAGCGGCGCGCGCGAGAAAGCCTAGGTCGAGCTGCCGGTGACCGGCAGTCCGAGGGTGCTCGCGAGCCATCGGTTGAGACAATTCTCGCTAGCGCGGCTATGGGCTTCGCTTAGCCGTTTCTGTAGAACCTCTCTTCCGAAGCATGGAGGAAGCCCGCATGAAGCTTGCACTGACCGCCGCCGGAATGGGCGCCACGGTATCGATCGACATGGACCTCGTCCACCGGGCCGAAGCGCTCGGCTACGACTCGGTGTGGACGGCGGAGGCCTGGGGCGCGGACGCGATCACGCCTCTCGCGTGGATCGCGGCGCAGACGAGCAAGATCAAGCTCGGCACTGCCATCATGCAGATGCCGGCGCGAACGCCCGCGATGTGCGCCATGCAGGCGATGACGGTGGATCAGCTCTCGGGCGGCCGCATGATCGTCGGCCTCGGACCGTCGGGGCCTCAGGTCGTCGAAGGCTGGCACGGCGTGGCTTACGGAAAGCCTCTGGTCCGAACGCGCGAGTACATCGAGATCATGCGAAAAGTCTTCGCGCGACAAGAGCCGGTCGCTTACGACGGCAAGGAGTACCAGATCCCGTATCGCGGCCCGGGCGCGAGCGGGCTCGGCAAGCCTCTGAAGAGCATCCTTCACGGTCGCGCCGATATTCCGATCGTCACTGCGACCATCTCGCCGAAGGCAATCGAGCTAGCGGCGGAAGTCGCCGACGGCTTCATTCCGATCTGGACGGCACCCTCGGGACTCGAAAGCTTCAAGGCCGCGCTCGAGAAGGGCTTTGCGAAAGCACGCCCGACGAAGAAGCGCGAGAGCTTCCAGATCATGCCTTTCGTCAACGCCATCGTGGGCGACGATGTCGCGAAGTGCCGCGACATCGTCCGACCTCACATTGCCCTCTACGTCGGCGGCATGGGTGCGCGCGACAAGAATTTCTACAACGACCACGTCACCCGCCAGGGCTGGGCCGACGCGGCGAAGAAAATCCAAGATCTCTACCTCGGCGGCCAGAGAAACGAGGCAGTGGCTGCCGTGCCCGACGATCTTTGCGACGCCGTCTGTCTGCTCGGCCCGAAAGAGCGTATTCGCGATCGACTCGCCGCGTGGAAGGAGTCGCCTGCTACGACGCTCATTCTGCAAGGGCCGAACAACAAGACCCTCGAGACGATGGCGGAGCTGTGCCTCTAGCTGCGCGGGCGCTTCGCGTGCGTACGCTCGTCGCGATCGCGTCTTTGGTGCTCGTCGCCGCGCCCGCTTGTGCTCCGGCGGGTGAGGGAAAAACTGCGACGGGTGCGACCTCGACGAAGAGTGCGGCCAAGGTGATCGCCGGCCGCGCCACCGTCGTGGACGGCGACGGCGTCGAGATCGGCGGCGTGAAGATCCGCCTCTTCGGCGTCGATGCGCCCGAGATCGACCAGTACTGCAACCGCGCCGACGGCACGCGCTGGCGTTGCGGCCAGTACGCCACCGTCGAGCTCGATCGCACGATTGCCGGCCGCGAAGTCAACTGCGCGGTGCGCGACAAGGACCGCTACGGACGGCCGGTAGCGGTCTGTCGCGTTGCCGAGATCGATCTCGCCGAGACCCAGGCGAAGAGCGGCCTCGCCGTCGCCTATCGCAAGTTCACGCGCGACTATGTAGACGAGGAAGACGAGGCGCGCAGTGCCAGGCGCGGCGTTTGGTCGGGTCGCTTCGAGATGCCCTGGGATTGGCGGAATCGCGCGGCCAACGCGCGACAACCCTAGTGTGATGTGCGGAGCCGCGGCTAGAGTGGCGCCGCTGGAGGCTTGACGATGTCGACGCCCGAGCTGTTTCAGTTCAGAGTCTCGCACTTCAACGAGAAGGCGCGTTGGGCGCTCGACTACAAGGGCATCGATCACCTTCGCCACTCGCTCGTGCCCGGCCCGCACAAGCCGAAGATCAAGAAGCTGTCCGGACAAGAGCAGGTTCCCGTTCTCCGCTTCAACGGAAAAGTCGTCGCGGGCTCGAACGCGATCATCGACTTTGTAGAGCAGGAGCGGCCTCAGCCCGCTCTCTATCCTCGCGACCCGGCGACGCGAAACCGTGCGCTCGAGATTCAAGCGCAGTTCGATGGCGAGATCGGCCCTGCCATTCGTTTGGCGATGTTTTACGAGCTCCTGGGCGACCCGGGCTATTTCACGCGGCTCTTCACTTGGGACCAATCGGCACTCGTGCGCATCGGCTACCGGGCGATCTTCCCGGCCGTGAAGCTGCTCATGAGCCGTGAGATGAAGATCACTCCCGAGAACGCCGAGAGCGCTCTCGCGGTGACACGAAGCGGCTTCGACTTCGTCGCGAAGGAAAGCGCGGCGACCGGCTACCTAGCCGGCGACCGCTTCAGTGTCGCCGATCTTGCGGCGGCTTCGCTGCTCGCGCCCGCCGTCGAGATGGACCCGTCGCCTTTCCCGTACCCGAAGCCCTACCCACCGTCGGTACGCGCATGGTGGGGGCGGTGGAGCGAGCATCCCGGAACCGCGTGGGTAAAGCAGATGTTCGCGCGTCATCGAGGTGCAAGCCGTGAGATCGGCAAGGGGGCCGCGTGAAAGTCTACTTTGCAACGAACCGGAATCCGTTGCCGAAGTCGCGGCCTACGGATTTCGGCGAAAGGCCGAATGACGCCGGCGTAGACGAGCTCCGCTTCGGCGAGGCGAACGTCGAGGAGCGCGGCGGCAGCTACAACGTCAAGGGCATCGAAGTCTATGGCGAGAAAATCGGTAAGGACGGTAAGCAAGTGCTGGGAAGCGAGCAGTGTTTCGATACGCTGCGCGCAAGGATGAAGCGCGGCCACGACACGATCGCTTTCGTCCACGGCTACAACACGACGTTCGACGAAGCCCTCGGTTACGGTGCCAGCCTCGCGAATCGCTATGGCGGCGCCAAAGGACGGACGCCGCTCGTGTTCTCGTGGCCGTCGGACGGACAGCTCACGCCCTTCATCGCGTATCGCAACGACCGCATCGATGCGCGGGGCTCGGGGGAGGCGCTCGCGCGCTTCTTGCTCAAGTTTCGCGACTTCGTCAACCAAATCGGCCGCGGCGACGAGTGTGGCGCGGACGTGGTGCTCTTCGCCCACAGCATGGGAAACTACGTGCTTCGAAACGGCTTGCAGGCCTACTTGAAGCTGGGCCTTTCGCCGACCCTTCAGCCGCTTTTCAAGCACGTGTTCTTGATGGCCGCGGATGAAGACCATGATGCGTTCGAGCATGAGCACAAGCTGAAGCGCCTGCCGGAGCTCGGCGATCAGGTCCACGTCTACTTCAACCGCGACGACACGGCGCTCGTCATCAGCGACAAAACGAAGCAGAATCCGACGCGACTCGGTACACGCGGTCCCCAAGTTCCGCACGCGGTCCCGGGCAACGTCAACCTCGTCGATGCGAGCGAAGTGCTTCGCGGCATCGTAGAGCACGACTACTTCATCGACAGTGCGCGCGTCGTGCGCGACGCCGCAGCAGTGCTACGCGGAGTTCCGTCGGACCGAGTCGCCAAACGCCGTTACGTCACGGCCCAGAACCGCTACGTTCTCGAGGAATGAATCGAGCGCCGAATGCGAAGGAGAAATCACGAACATGGTCAGCACGAAGATCGCCAGCTTGGCCCTCGTAACGGGTGCGTCGTCGGGAATCGGCAAGTGCTTCGCGTCGGCGCTCGCGGCCGGTGGCACCGATTTGGTCTTGGTCGCGCGCAACCAGAAGCGATTGGAAGAGCTCGCCGCGCGTCTCCGCACCGAGCACGGGCGGCGCGTCGAGGTCATGATCGCCGATCTCGAGAAGCGGGCCGAGCTCGCGAAGGTCGAAGCGCGACTCCGCGATCACGACGACGTAGACCTTCTCGTCAACAATGCCGGCTACGGTCACACCGGGCGTTTCGCCGATCTCACGCTCGAGCAGTCGCAAGGGCAGATCGACTGCAACGTCAGCGCAGTCGTGAGACTCGCTCACGCAGCGTTGCAGAGCATGAGAAAATCGCGCCGCGGCGGCATCTTGAACGTTGCTTCCGGCGCAGCGTTTCTGCCTTCGCCGACGCTCGCGGTCTACGCGGCCACGAAAGCGTTCGTCGTGAGCTTTACGCAGGCGCTGCGCGAAGAAGTGAAAGGCGACAACATCAAGGTCTCGGTCATTTGCCCCGGGTTCACGCGCACGGAGTTTCAAGATCGCGCCAAGTACGACGCGAGCGCGCTGCCGAGCTTCGTTTGGCAGACGCCGGAGGCCGTGGTCGCGGAAGCGCTTTCAGCGCTCGCTGCCGGCAAGGTCGTCACGAGCAGCGGTATCCAGAACAAGATCATGGGCGGCGTCGTCGGATTCATCCCGCGCTCGATGATCGCGGGTATCGTCGGCCGAATGTCGGGCTAGCCGCCGCGCTTGGTGCGGCTCGCTTGTCTCACCTGTTCGACTATCCAGGGATACGTGAGCGCGATTCCCTGACGCAGCGTGTGCTTCGGCTGCCAGCCGATCGAATAGACGCGCTCGTTGCTGAAGTTTCGCGATCGAACTCCGACAGGCCCCGCTACGTGGCGGACGCTGATTTGCTTCCCCGCGATCTCGGCGACGGTGCGCACGAGTTCATCCACAGAAACGTACTCGGACGATCCGATGTTCACCGGGCCCTCGAGCTCTGAGCTCATGAGCCGATAGATTCCGTCCACCATGTCGTCTACGTACGTGTACGAGCGGACGGCAGATCCATCGCCCCACACCTCGATCGTCGCACCCATAGGCGCTTCCGCTACCTTACGGCAAATGGCGGCCGGTGCCTTTTCTCGTCCTCCTATCCACGTGCCTTCGGGCCCATAGCAGTTCTGAAAGCGGGCGATGCGAATCGCTATGCCTCGGTGGCGGCCGTACGCGAGCGCCACGCGCTCGGCGTAGAGCTTCTCCCATCCGTACTCGTTGTCGGGGAAAGCGGGGTAGGCGCCGTGTTCGGCGACCTCGGGCTCGCCCGGCTGCATGTCTCGGTAGATGCAGACGGACGACGAGAAGAAGTAGCGCTCGATGCCGGCGTCTGCGGCCGCGTGGATCATGCAGATGTCGGTCAACGCGTTGTTGTGCATGATCTCGCACTCGGCCGAACCGATGAACCCCATCCCGCCCATGTCGGCGGCGAGATGATAGACCTCGTCGAAGCGACCGCCCTCGAGCGCGAGCGCCGCGCGGCAATCGTCGGCATCGCGCAGATCCAGCAGAAGGAACTCATCGGCGGCCGTGGGCGCGAATTCGGGTCGCTTGATGTCGACCCCGCGCACCCGATAGCCTTCGCGCTTGAGGCGGCGTACCAGGTGGCTCGCGATGAACCCGCCAGCACCCGAAACCAACACGTTTTTCATCGAAGCTCGATGATCTCGACCCGCCGTCGCCAACGCAACGATCTCGGCCCCGTGCCTCGATGACGGCCTATCGCGTGTCACACCCGGGTGAGGGGTCGATGAAGCGCATCGCAATCGTCTCCGCTGCTTTGCCTCCGCTGGATTGCGGAGAGGCGATGAGCACGTACTTCACGGCGCTGAAGCTTGCCGAGAGCGGCGTGGACGTGCACGTGGTGACGACGCGCCGTCGCGTCGTCACAAACGTTCCGGGCGCGACGATTCACGCCGAGATGGAGCGATGGAGCTGGACGGAGATCCCCCGTTTGGTGCGGTGTCTCCGTCGCCTCGAGCCCGACGGGGTATTGTTGGTGTACATGGCTGCGATGTACGAGTGCCATCCCATGATCACGTTTTTGCCGAGTATTCTGCGTCGTGTGCTCCCGGCTACGAGGATCGTCACCCGCTTCGAGCACGTGAGCGGTGCCGCCGATCCCACCGATGCGCTGTGGCCGACTCGCCTCGGCTGGCTTGCGACGCTGGCGTTCGTCGGCTCGCGACAGGCGGACAGCCGTCTCGGCACTCTCGTCCGCGACAGCGACGCCGTCATTGCCCTCTGCGGCCAGCACCAAGCGATGCTGCGCGAACTGTTTCCCGCGCTTGCAGGCAAGATCAGCATCGTCCCGCCGCCGGCAAACTTTGCAGTCGCGGCGGATCCCACGGGAGTGCATCGACGTCGCGGCCGCGAGCGAGTCGGCGCGCGGCCGAGCGACGTCGTGGTCGGCTACATGGGCTACCTGTACCCGAACAAAGGGATAGAGGATCTGCTTCGCGCCGTCGCCGCTTCGACTCGCCGTTCCGACCTTCGACTCATTTTTCTCGGCGGCAGAATCGGCGCGCCAGGCAGCGAGTTCTTCGAGCACTACGGCCGCATGCAGGAGCTCGCGGAACGATTGGGGCTCGCGGAGCGAGTGACCTGGAGCGGGAGCTTCGCGCACGACGACGATGACGTCCTGCCTTCTTACTTCCACGCTGTCGATTTCTGGGTACTGCCCTTCGTGTCCGGCGCACATCTCAACAACAGCTCTCTCACCTCGTTGATGACCCACGGACGCGCCATCGTCACGACGCGTGGAAAAGTGGCAGAGGACGTGCTTGTGGACGGCGAGAACGTACTTCTCGTGCCACCCGGCGATCCGCGCGCGCTCGCCGGCGCTATCGACCGGCTCGCCGCCGACCCGGTGTTGCGTGAGTCCTTGGCCGGTGGCGCGCTGCGTTTAGGACGTGAGCGTCTCTCGTGGGCGACGGCGATCGAGCGCACGCTCGAAACGCTGCTTGGCGCGTCGCTTCGGCTCCACGTCGTATTCCTATTTTTTGTGTCGCTACGTGGCGCGGCTCGCTGAACCCTAACGGTTCGGCGAGCCGCCTGCGTTTCGCCTACCTGGCGAAAGTCGGCCCCGACTACGGACAGCTGAGATTCGCCGTCGCGTCGTCGAAGAGGTCGCAGTCGACGGGCGGCACGATGTCGTCAACAACGTTGACCGCGTTGCAGAACGCACAGTTCGTTCGCTCGGCGGTCACAGCCCGGGAAGAGCGGATCGGCCACCGCCGTGCACGCTCCGGCGAGCTCGGCACCCACCGGCGAGAAGCCGGCGCTGATGCACTTGGTCACGTACTGAGCGACTTTGCCGTCAGTCGCGGCGATCTTGAGGCTCGGATCAGGCTGCGGTGGACCGAGGCAGGTCGAGACCAAGTCGATGTCGTTCGTGGCAGGGGCGGCTTGTCAACGAACAAAGCGGCATTCTCGGAGCCGATGAGCACGTCTCGTCTCGTTCTCATGCGAAAAGTCCGATAAGAACCTTGGTGTCGTCCCCGAGCGCTTGAGCCGCCACGTACATATCGCCCTGTTGTCGCTTTGCGTACTTGGCGCGCTCGCGCACGCCGTGAGCTACGGGCACGTGACCTCGGACGACGCCTTCATCTCGCTCCGCTACGCTCGCAACCTCGCCGAAGGGCAGGGGCTCGTCTTCAATCCGGGTGGCGAGCGGGTCGAGGGATTCAGCAATCCGCTATTCACGCTCGCCTGCGCAGCTCTCATCCGCGTCGGTGTCGCACCGCTCGCCGCTGCGAAGCTCGTCGGTCTGGTCTCGTGGGCGCTCGTCCTGCTCGTGTGCGCGCGGTTTGCGACCGGCTCGAGCGGATCCGGCGCGCTCGCCGGAGTGGTCGCCGCGATGCTGCTCGCGGGCTCGGCCTTTCCGGCCGTGTGGGCGGTCGCAGGGCTCGAAACCATTCTCCACGCGCTACTCGTCACGCTCGCGGTTTCGGTGGCGGGGCGCGAGTGCGAGTCAGCGCGGATTCGCTGGTCGCCGATTGCGTGTCTCATGGTCGCCGCGTCGCGACCCGAGGGCGCGTTGCTGGCGGCAGTGGCGACGACGGCGATGCTCTTTCGACTTCGCGGTCAGGCGCTAGAAGTGGTGCGCAGCTGGACTCTCCGTTTCGCGCTGCCCGCAGGCTTGTTGGTTGCCGCACGCTACGCATATTTCGGCGCGCTTTTTCCCAACACCTTCGGCGCGAAAGTATTTCTCGGCGGAGAAACGGCGTTCTACGGGCTCGGCTATCTCGCCGAGTTCGCGAGAGACGGAGGCTTCTGGATCGGCGTTCCGGCCTTGGTCGGAATGGCATTGCTCTGCGCCGCCGACTCCCGCGGCCGCTCTCTCGGCGCGGTCGCAGTTACAGTCGTCGTGGCTCAGCTCGCCTTTGTCATCCTCGTCGGCGGCGACGCGATGCTCGCCTATCGCTTCTTGATGCCGATCTATCCCGTCCTCACTGCGTTCGCGGCGGTCGCCCTCGTTCGGTTGCTCGGACGCTTCGGCGCAGCGACCACCGTCGCAGCGGCGCTCGTCGTCGCCGTGGCGACCGGCTTCACGCAGGCGAACGCGCTCGAGCGGAGCTCGCGCCGCTATTGGCTCGCGCACGAGCGGCCGAGCGCGGCGCATCTCATCGACTCGGACCTCACGGGCACCTGGCTGCAAAGTCACGCGGACTGCGCTCGCTACATCCGCGAGCGTTCCGCGCCCGGCGACGTCCTCGTCGTCACGGAGGCGGGCCTCCTGCCGTTTGCGACGGGTCTCGAGACCGTCGACCTCCTCGGCCTCAACGACCGCGAGATCGCCGTCATGTGGCAAAAGGCCGCGGCCGAGGACCGTGAATCCCAGCTGACCGGGCTACCATCCCCTCGTCAGTGGTCTTACGACGTTGCGACTCGCGCGCTCGACCGCGATCCGCGCTGGATCGTGCTCGACGGTCACTTCGAAGCCGGCACGGGACCGTTCGTCCCGAGGCTGGGCATCGGTCATTGGGTAATCTCGCACGCGAGATTTGCGGACTATCGCGAGGTGTTCCGCGCGCGCGTCTACGATGGTAGGACGACCGGGCTCGGGAGGGATCGTGTGAACGTCGTGTTCGAGCGATCGAGCTAGCGGCCGACGGAGCACGCTTGGCGACCATAGAGACCAAAGGCGGAGCCGAAATCCACTAGGAGGACTGGGCAAGGGTCAGACCGTCAAGATCGTCTTGATCGGCGCTTCGACGGGGGCGGCGAGGGAAGCACATGAGCTGGGTCGAGGAATATTTGGCGCGTGGTCCCGGCACGCGCAGGCTTCGGATCCCGTTGCCGGGGCGGCGGATCGCGCGCCGCAGGGCAAGGTAATCTCGCACAAAGACTATTGGGACCTTGCCGGCTACCTGCGGCAGATCGGCTTGATGCCGAAAAGTTGAAGTGAAACCCGCTCGGCATATCGCTGCGATGCTGACGATCGCCGTCGGTATCGCTCACTCGTATCTCGGTGAGCGACACATCCTCGTTCGCTCATTTCGCCGTGATCGCGCGGTCGACCGGGACGATCGCGACATGATACGGAGCTTCCTGTCACGATGATCCGCCTCAACTTCGCGCTGCGTCGTCTTCCGGGCCTTTCTCGCGCCGAGTTCCAACGCTATTGGCGCGAAAAACACGGCTCGCTGGTGGCGGGCGTTGCTCGATCGCTGCGGATGCGCCGCTACGTTCAGTCACACACGCTCGAGGATCCTCTCGTCGACGCTCTCCGCACGGCGCACGCGGGCATGGAAGAGCCTTTCGACGGCATCGCAAGTGTGTGGTTCGACTCGCGCGACGATCTGATCGTCGCGACGACGAGTGACGAAGGACGAAACGCCGGCGCGCTGCTGCTCGAGGACGAGCGCCGCTTCATCGATCTAACGCGCTCGCCGATTTGGGTGTGCCGGGAGGTGGCCCAGATCGCCCCCGTACCCAAGAGATCGTGGATCAAGATCTGCTACCTGCGCTGCATCAAGAACCACGCGCTCGATGATGAGCTCAACGATCAGCTTCGCGCGACGCGCGGCGGCCCGCCGCCTTACGCCGGCCTCACCGAAGCCTGGCTCGACCGCGACGATCTCGCGAAGGGCCTCGGCGCCTTCCTCGAAGACGAGAAGCGCTTCACCGACTTCACGCGTTCGAGCATCTGGGCTGCAACGGAGCTGGTCTTCGTCGGCGAAGGCGCGAGCTAGCTCGGGGCTGGCTCGGGTCTAGCTCGACTCTTGCTCGAGGTTCGCGATGAAACGGTTCGCTTCGGAGATTGCGGCGTTCAGCTCCTTCACGAGCTGATTCACCTGCGCGTCCACCTTGGCGACCTCGCCTTTCAGGCCGGCTACTGCGCGGGCGTTCAGGTTGTGTTTCAAGAAGAGCACTTGGTCGCGCATCGGTTGGAGGGCGGGGTCGAGGCGGGCTTCGGCGCGCTTCATGGCGCCTAGCATCTCGTCGTAGCGAGCGCGGGTTTGACGGAGCTGCTGCTCGCTCTTCGATCGCAGCTCGGCGCTCGAGTACTTGGCGAGCTCGGCTTTCCATTCCTTGAAGAGCGCGGCGCCTACGCCCTCTACATCGGCCACGCGCTGCTTGACGGCTGTCGCTGCTTCCTCGCTGTCTTCGAGCTGATCCGCGAGACGGTTGTACTGCGTCTCGAGATCGCCGCCCTGGTAGCTCACCACCTTGCCGAACTCTGTCAGCGCGTCGGTGATCTCTTCTTTGGCTTCTTCCTGCGAATCACGCGCGGATTTCACGCGGCTCGTCAGAATGTCGCGCTTGGCGTAGCCGACTTTCTCCATCGCCGAGTAGTAGGCGCTTTGGCAGCCGGGAAGGACGAGGACGCTTGCGAGACCAATGGCGACGATCGTGCGTGTCATTGCGGTGAGCTCCCGGAGCTCGGCGTCGCGGAAGAAGCGAGGTGCACGCGCGAGCGGCGCGAAGAATTTACGCGGGAGCGCGATCTGTCAACCGAGGCGAGAGCTTCGGTGCGACCGGACGGTCGCGGTCGCTCGGGCGCGCCGCTGCGGGATCACGTCCGCCGTTCATGAGAGCGAACGCCGCCGGCCACCAGCGCGCGAGCAAAAAGCCCGAGCCGACGCCGAAGGCCACGGTAACGACGACGGACGTGAGGTAGTGGAAGAGCATCCAGACGTCGGTCTCGGCCGGAAGGAAGCTCCAGAGCACGATCTTCGCTTGCTCGAGGAAAGGGTAGTGCACGGCGTGGAGGAAAAACGCGAGACTTCCGAAGCGCGCCACTCGAGCCCCGACCTCGGTCAACGCCACGCGTTGAAAAAGACCCCAACACGCCAGCGCGCCGATCAAGCGAGCAGCGCGCGTGGCGACAAGGAGGAGCTCTTCCGCGGTTTCGCCGACGCCGTCGAACACGTAGGGCGCCAGGGTGCGAAGCAACATCAGCACGAGGTAGGTGATGCCGAGGATTTTCGTCGCTTCGCGCCCGATCTCGAGCGGCACGCCCCGGGTTCGAACGAGGCCGCCGAGGAAGAAGAAGAAAGGCACATCGGGACGGAAGAAGATCGGCAGAGCAAAATCGGCGATCCAGCAAGCTCCGAGCACCACGACCCCTGCGAGCGGTGCTCGCTTCATCGCAATCCAAAGCAGGGGGCTGAAAAGCGCGGTTACGAAGAGGTCGCGCACGAACCAGAATTGGAAGCCGACCGGCTGGCTCGTGATGCCGAAAATCGCGTTCACGTACTGGCGGCGTGCCGCGGTGGCGAAGTCGATGTTGATCTCTCGGAGCAACGCATGCTCCGGCAAGAAGCGGTAGAGCGCGAAGAGAATCGCGAAGAACAACGCGTTCCAGAACACGAGAGGTAGATAGAGCGATGTGAAACGTCGGCGCGCTCTTTCGAAAAGCGCGGACGCGGCGTTCTTCTCGTCGAAGCCGAAAAAGAGCCAGCCCGACATGAGGCTCAAGAGCGGCACGACACTGAAGAAGCAGAAGAGGACGAAGCTGTTGATCGCGGTCGCGAGCTGGTGCTCGTTGACGTCGAGGCCGTGGAAAGGCGTGACTTTCGAGTTCGGGTAGCTCCCGTAGTGCAGGAACACCAAGCCTACGACGAGAGTGATTCGCGCGAAGCTGATCGCCTGGGAGAGATCCTTCGAGGAGAGAGGGCGAGCGTCCCCGCGAAGCCATTTGACGCAAGTGCCGATGCGAGTTCCTACGAAGGCGCCGGGCATGAGTTTCGCCGGCAGCACCGACCTTTCCATTCTGCCATTCCGAGGGTGCCGAGTTCACAGAATCCGAGGAATTTCGCAGGACGAGCCGGGGGCAGGGGAGGATTGCGAGCCGCCTTCCGACCGTTTATGGAATACGGGGCCGCGCGGAGGAACGCATGAAACCCAGCTACGAGCTCGCACTCGACGACATCCACCTCGGAGACGTCGAATTCTGGTCGAAGTCCCACGAAATCCGCGAGGGGGCGTTCGAGACGCTCCGCCGAAAGCGCCCGATCTCGTTTTACGAAGAGCCCGAGCTGCCCATGCTCGGCAAGGGCCCCGGCTTTTGGGCCGTCACCAGGCACGCCGACATCTTGGAGATCAGCCGCACGCCGGAAGTATTCTCGTCGGCCCGCGGCGGCATCAACCTCATCGATCAGCCGGCCGAGCTCGGCGAGTTCTTCGGCTCGATGATCTCGATGGACGATCCGCGCCACGCACGCCTTCGGAGAATCGTCTCGCGGGCCTTCACGCCCGGCATGCTCCGAAAGGTCGAAGCCCAAGTCGAGCGCGCCGCGGACGTCGTAATCGATGCCGCCGCCGACAAAGGCGGCTGCGACTTCGTCACCGAGATCGCCGCCGCGCTGCCTCTCAAGATCATCTGCGACATGATGGGAATTCCCGCGAGCCAGTACCGCTTCGTCTTCGACCGCACCAACATCATCCTCGGCGCCGGAGACCCCGAGTACGTCTCCGACATCGCCGAAGCGTTGCCCGCGATCTTTACCGCCGGCCAGGAGCTCTCCCAGCTGATGGAAGAGCTGGCGCGGACGCGAAAGGACAATCCCACCGACGATCTCACCTCCGCTCTCGTTCACGCCGAGGTGGACGGCGAAAAGCTGCTCATGGAGGAGATCGGCTCGTTTTTCGTACTGCTCGTCGCCGCCGGCAACGAGACCACGCGCAACGCGATCAGCCACGGGATGAAGGCGCTCTGCGACTACCCTGAGCAGCGTGCGAAGTGGTCGCGAGATTTCGAAAAGCTCGCGCCGACGGCGGTAGAGGAAATCGTCCGCTGGGCCACCCCCGTCATTCACTTCCGCCGCACTGCGACGCGCGACACCGTGCTCGCCGGCCAGAACATCCGCGAGGGCGAGAAGGTCGTGATGTTCTACAACTCTGCGAACCGCGACGAATCCAAATTCGCCGACCCCTTTCGCTTCGATGTCGCCCGCGACCCGAACGAGCACGTCGGCTATGGCGGCCCCGGCCCTCACTTCTGTCTCGGCGCCCACCTGGCCCGCCGCGAGATCACCGTGATGTTCCGCGAGCTCTTCCACCGTCTCCCCGATCTTCAGATCACGGGGGATCCGTCCTACCTGCTCTCGTTCTTCATCCACGGCATCAAGCACATGCCCTGCGAGATCGGCCGCACGGTGCGCGGCGCGGCTTGAGCGCGCGAGCTGCACGCTCGAACGACCCGGCTAGACGATTCCCAAGTCCTTCGGGTCGGGAAAGCGGATCAGCATGAGCTGGGTCGCGTGAGCTAGCACTCGACGCCGGCGGTCCCAGAGCGTGACCTCGGCGGACGCGTAGCCGTCGCCGGCCCAGTGGCTCTTCGCGTGCATCAGCACCCACTCTTCGTCGGTTGCGGCGAAGAAGCGCATCGAGAGATCGACGCTCGGTGCGTGATAAAACCGAAAGCCCGGTCCCAGGTACTGGCCGACGGCCGGCGGCATCGTGTCGGCGAGCGCGATGAGGGACAAGGGGTCGATCTTGCCGTCGGGTAAGCGGGGCGGCACTCGGTAACGAATCCATCGAATCGTTTCCGCGCGCCCGCCTTCCCAATTTTTTTCGAAGGAGTTGAACATGCGGACGCGCGTGACTTCCAAGTTGTCGAAAAAGCGCGAGCGAAACACCGGCACGCCAGGGGGCGGCACGGCGAAGCCAGGGTATTCCGTCGGCTCTCCGCAATCCGGAGCGTCGGCGGTGCTGAACTCGAAGCCCTCGCGCGCCTCGCCGAACGCTGCGGTGACGATGTGTCCGGGCTCGGTGCTACCGCTGCTCCGGACTTCGGCACGAAGCTGCGACATGCGCTTGCCGATGCGGAGGCGTTCGACGACGACGTCGAGCGCGCCCGCGTCGACGGTTGCGACGAACATCGTCGAGAAGCTTCGCAGCGGCTGGTGGGCTTGCCCGAGCTCCGTCTCCATGGCACGGAGCGCGATGGCGGAAACGAGACCGCCGCTCGGATAGACGGGTGCGTCCCAGGCGTGCGAGACATCCGCTCGATAGCGGCCGGGTTGGCCGACTAGGGGCTCAACCTGGGTCGCATCGAGAATGTTGGGGCCCGTCGTCATGAGAGCGCATCCTCGCTGGAGTTTCGCTTCGAGTCCACTCGCAGACGGCGTGACTCACCCGTTCCGCTCTGCTTTGAATGACAGCCGATCAGACGGACGTCGGAGGTTCTCACGATGCTCATCGTTCACCATCTCGAGAACTCTCGCTCCCAGCGCATTCTTTGGCTTCTGGAAGAGCTCGGCGCGCCTTACGAAGTGCGGCGCTACGAGCGGGACAAGAAAACGATGCTCGCGCCGCTGGCGCTGAAGCTCGTGCACCCTCTCGGCAAGTCGCCGGTGATCACCGACGACGGCGTCACGGTCGCCGAGTCGGGCGCCATCGTCGAGTACATCGTGGACCGCTATGGGAAAGGTCGAATGATCCCGCCGGCCGGCACACCCGAGCGGCTGCGCTACACGTATTGGCTCCACTACTCGGAAGGCTCGCTCATGCCGCTGCTCGTGCTGAAGCTCGTGCTCGGCCGCGTACCACAAGCGGTGCCGGGTCTCGTTCGCCCGATCGCGCGGCGAATCGTGAAGGGCATCGAAGATCTGTATCTAGGGCCGAATCTTCGCCTCCAGCTCGACTACGTGGAGAGCGAGCTCGGAAAAAACGAGTGGCTCGCAGGGAAGGAGCTTACCGCCGCCGACGTACAGATGAGCTTTCCGATCGAGGCTGCCGCCGCACGTGGCGACACTGACAAGCCTCGTCCGAACCTCAACGCTTTCTTGACGCGAGTGCACGCGCGTCCCGCCTACAAGCGGGCTCTCGGGAAGGGCGGCCCCTACGAGCTGCTACGCGGAGCCGTGTCGTTCCTCAGCGCGTGACCAAGTCCCCGAAGGCATAGCCGATTCCGCTCGACGGCGTCGCGTCGGTCTCGCCGAGCGTGAGCGCCCCGGCCGGCTCGCCGTCGTCGTAGAGCACGAACAGCGCTCGGCCCTCGCCATAGACGTCGGGGTCGAGCAGCGCGACGTAGAACGTGATTCTGCGGTCCGGCGGCAAATTGATCGGGCCAGGGAAGTTGTACTCGCCACCGCAGATATCGACGACGATGTCGATGATCGAATCGACGTCCACCGACTGGTAGTCGGAAATCTCACCGGCATCTGCTTCGAACGCGTAGCCGTTGAAGCTTGCTTCCGAAGTCTGGCTGCCGGAGTTGCAGTTGAAGTCGTTGTAGAAGCGCAGCTCGCTCGGGCCTTCACCCGCGCAGGACAGCGTCACCGACTGACCCGTCGCAGCTTTGAGTACTGCGAGCGCGTCGACGGCGGAGCGGTTACCGTCGCCGGTCACGTCACCGCAGATGGCGTCCGCATTCTGCGAGGTGAATAGAAACGCGAAGAACAAACCGGCTCGTACCAACAGACCCATCGTGACCTCTTCGGCGTCGTGACCGGCGTGTGACCGCTTCCCCCCACTTGGGTGAACGGTGGGTCGCCGCGCGCGTGCCGGAGGAGAATCCTTTGTTAAGACGGAGTCCAGCCCGCCCGAGCTTCGGCACCCGGGGCACGAGAAATCCGCTGGAAAAGCGGCGCCGACGTCTCGGGAGCGCGCAATTTCGCCGGTCGCCTGGTCGGGGGCGCGAGCCTACTTGTCGACGCCGACGTACTCGGTGCCCGAGTTCGTCTTGAAGGTGATGAAACGCGACTCGGCGCACACGCCCATGCTGCTGACGAATTGCACGGTGACGCTCGGCTCCGCGAAGAAGAACAAGTCGGAAGTAGCGGGATCCGGAATCGCGAGCTCGCTGCTCCGACCGATTAGAGCGATCACGGAGCGGCCGGCAACGCCTGTTTTTACCTTGATGCGATTGACGCCCGAATTGGTTCCGCTGCTGTCCCGGTAGAACGTGCGATTGTCGTTCGGGTGCCAGCGGCCGTTGCCCGACGGGATCGCGAGGCGCGCGACCAATGCCGGCACGCCGGCGTCGTCGTCGTAGAAGCACATCGAGTAGCCGGCTGCCGTCTCCGGGAGGCCGAGATCCCGTGGCGACACGGCCTCGCCGCGCTTCCAGCGATACGAGATTCGCTTGCCGCGCGAGTGGTCGCCGCGAATGCGGATCTTGCTTCGCGCCGCGGTGAGACAGTCGTCGAGGGGTAGGTTCGAGCAATCGGGCGCGGGTACGACTTCCTCGTCGCCGCCACCTCCGCCACCACCACCACCTCCTCCGCCACCGTCAGTCGCGACCAAGCTGACAGCCGCGTCACCGCCGAAGGGCGCGCCACCGAGATCTACCACACCGCCGCCTGTGACGGTTCCGTCCGGAATGCGCTCGCCGCTGCGAGGATTGAGCCAAGTGACGGCGAACTGCTTCGTGGTGCCGGCCAAGTCTACGGACACCGATTTCGCGGTGTCGTTGTACATCGCGTAGGCCTTACCCGGAGCCGCCAGCGTGTACTGAGCGTTGCTCGAGCCTTGGTGTGGCGTCATCTCCGCGAGCGGCAGTCCGAGCAAGAAATCGCGAGCGATCTTCGTCCAGCGCATGGGTTCCTGAATGATGTCGAAGTCGTCTATGCGCTGATCGAAGCCGTGACCGCCGCCGTTCTCCTGGATGTACCACTCGAAGCCGCCGCCGCCCGACATGTAGGTCGGCCAAAGGAACTTGCGCCGGCCGTTCGGGTAGCCCTTCGATTCGTCGCTCAGGTCGTTTTCGATGGGCTGGGGCTCGTCCACGGATACGACCCATGGCACGCCGGCAGCGGCCGAGCGCTGGCGCCAGGAACGGATCGCGTTGCCGAGCGAAGTGCCGTTGGTGCTCACTTGAAACGCCGTCATCGCGAAGCTCTGCGCTCCGAGCAGAGGAGCGTAGAACTCTTCGAGCTGGTTCGTGTGGCAATGCGTCGTGATCGGATGGTCGTAGGGATCGACGCTCCGAATGTAGGACGCGAACGCTTTCCGCTTGGTGGTGCCGTAGTCGTTCTCTTCGCCGATGTCCCACTCGATTCCGAGGTGATGTCCGAAGCGCGCGACGAGCTCACGGTAGAAGAGTTTTCTCTGCGTGCCGAGATTGCCGCCGTCGTGGTAGTTCTCGTTTCCCGACTCGGTTTCCGCGAGCTGGAAGTGCATGAATACACCGAGCTTGTCGGCGTGCGTGAACACTTGCTCCCACTGCGCGAGCTTGCTCGTGTCGTAGTGAGTCTTGTCTTGAGTGGACACGGTGGGAAACGTGTCTTGGCCGTCGCCGCCGATGTTCATCGGCAAGAAGTAAATGTTGTTGCCGCCGCTCGCCGCGAGCGCGTTCAGGGCGCCGATGATGTTCTTGCCTTTGCCGCTGCCCCAGTCCGGGTCGCCGCTCTTCCAATCGCCCGCGTGGCCGGAGTAGTCGTGCTTCGCGCTCGGTGTGTTGTCGAAGCCGTTGTAGCCGAGGAAGTTCTCCGGAATGTCGGTGCCGCCCTTCAGCCAAACGCTGCCGTTGCCGCGAAAGACGAGGTAGTGCCCGCCGTCGTTGATGAGCATGCCGCGGCCGGGTGCGCGGAAGTCCGAGCCGCTCTTGTCGCTTTCGGTGACGTCGAAGCCGCCCGAGTCGCCGTTGAAGGAAGTCGGCGATCCGTCGCTCGAGACGGTGGAGACGGCGATCTGGCTGCCGCTACGGAAGGACGCCAAGTAGCTCCAGCGCCCGGCCTGGTCCGGCACGAAACGACAGCGCCACACGTTACCGCTGGCGCCGCCGCTTCCGTTGCCGTCGAAGAATCCGGGAACGTCGAAAACTTGGCCCGCAGGTCCCGTGAAGCGGCACTGGAGCCGAAAGTCGAGAAAAGGATTGGGGCTGCTGCTCGTCTCCGTGGACGAAGGCCCGGAGAACTGGAGGTCCACGCGGTGCCAGCGCTTGAGCGTGCCTCCTACCGTCGCGGCTCGGGCTTGCTCGAAGGGGCCGCAGACGACGGCTCCCGTCAGCAACAAATTCAGCAAAAACAATCGGTTAAAAGTGGTTGCGGAGCGCATCGAGGTTCTGCCTACGGTGGCCCCTCACCGTAGGCGCGCCCCGAGCTACACAGCAAGGTCTTTGCTGGTCTAGGGGAAAAATCCGGCGCCCGTTACCTCAGCGGCACTTGAGCGTGCTGCCGCTGCCCGAAAGCTCGCAGGGCTTGTCGCTCGCTACCCAGACGTTGTTGCCCACCTGGAACGTGAGGCCGAGCGTGGTGAAGCTCGTGAGCGAAGTCCCGTCGAAGTCGCGGGCCTTGATCTTCACCTTGAACGGTTGGTCCGAAAGGCCGATCTGCACGCTCGAGAGGCCGCTCGGATGCGGAACGGCGCCAACCTTCCACTTGAACTTCTTGCCGCGAAGCGTCCAGCCCGGGTCGCCGGCTGCGATGATCGCGCTCGGGAAGTTCGTCGGCCCCGAGCTGAGAGTCAGCGTCACTTGCTCGCTCGACGGATTCAGGCCGGCGGACGGACTTCCAGCCATCTCGTTGCTCGATAGCGAGAACCTCTGCTCGCCCGCAGGCTTCGTGAGCTTGCTGACCTTGAGGCTCCGAATGCTGAACGCACCCTCGTTCAGGATGCAGTCGCCGACGTCGAAGATGCAGAGCACCGGCGCGCAATCGAGGGTGCCACCGAGATGACCGATCGTCGTGCAGTCGTTGCCGCCGAGATCGGTATCATCGCACTCCTCGGCGCCTTCGCGAATTCCGTTGCCGCAGGTGCCGCCGAGCGTGGTCGTGGTCGTGGTACCGCCGCCGACGTCACACGCATCACCGATGCCGTCGAAGTCGCTGTCGGTTTGGTTCGGGTTGAAGACGTCGGGGCAGTTGTCCACGCCGTCGAGGTCGCCGTCTTCATCGCGGTCGATGCCGGCGCGCACGCCGGATCCGAAAGGAACGCAGGTATACGTGAGCTCTTGTCCGGCGGCGTTGGAAAGCGCTCGGATCGAGGATTCAGATACCAGCGCCGATCCATCGTCGAGCTGCACCTGGTTGCCGTTTACGACCAGACCGCCGAAAGGCTCGCCGGAGCGCACGCCTTTCACGATCACGTCGCACTGGCTCGCGCCCGGCCCGAGAAGCTTCGAGGAAAATGGCGCGGTCGAAGCGTCCAGCATGTCGTTGATACGGGTATTGACCGGCGCGCCACTCGTGCTCGTACGCGTGATCTGCTGGCCGACCATCGGAGGCAGATCCGTGTCGAAGGCCACGATGAGTGCTTCGAGCGCGTTCTGCTCGGGATCACCCAACGTGAATACCGTAGCGCCGACGAAGCGGAACAGCGTGTCGATTGCGCCGTCGTGGAGGAAGCCGAAGCCTCGAATCTGATCGCCCTGGTGAGCGAAGCTGCCGGCAAGGCCCGACGTAGCGGCGAGGCCGAACATGCCGATCTTCTGATACGCGTTCCTCAAGTGCGGAACCTTGAATTCCTGAGTCTCGCCTTCGGTCGTCGAGTTGCCGTTGCCGCCGAAGAAGCCGTTGGTCGGGTCGAGCGTGTGACAGCCGTTGCAGTTGAACACGACGTCGCTCACGGCCCCGTTGTAGACGCCGAGACCTTGGGTCTCGAGCAAACGGCGCGAGTTGTCGAGGTTCCGGATCGGGTTGGGCGGATAGGTGATCTCGAGCACGAAGTCGGTGAACTTCTGCATGTCGGCCGCCGAGAACTCGCCTTCGTCGCGGCCGATCAATCCGGGGAACGCGACGTTGAAGGCGTTGAACGCGTCGTTGGCATCGCCTTGGCGGTCGCCGCGCCAGTGTTGCGGCCCCATGTTGACGAGCCCGCGGAGACTCTGAGTCGTCATCGGGCCTTTCATCGGATGGAAGGGCGTGCCGAAGCCGAGCGTGAACGGGTTGCCGTTCACCACGCGATCGTCGTCGGGATTTCCGAGATCCCAGGCGAGGTCGTCCATGTCGCCGAAGGCGTGACAGCCCGAGCACGACGCCTCGCCGTTGCTGCCAGTGAGAATGGCGTCGTAGAGGAAGGGGCGGCCTTCGATGACCTGGACAGGCTCGGGGTTGTGCAAAGGAACGCTTTGCACTTCCGCCCCGACACTCCCTTGCGTGAGGTCGACGACCACGACCGCGTTGTTGAAGCGCGTGAGGGTGAAGAGTCGGCTTCCCGAGAGCAGAAGCCCGGCAGGGCCACCGCCCGAGAGCGCAATCTGATCGTTTTCGTTGGGCACGAAGGTGTCGTTCTCGAGCGCCGTCGTGTTGAACACTCCGATCTCTTGGGATCCGAACGCCGCGATGTAGAGCGTGGTGCCGTCGCTCGAGACGGCGATCGCGTTCGGCGTCGCGAGACTGTCGTCCTCCACGCCGGCCGGCTGCGGAACGTCGGCGTAGTCGATGTGCTTGTTCAGATGGCGGGTCGTGACGGTTCCGCCGTTGATCACGCTTATGCGGGCCTCGTGGAGATGCCCGCGCACGGTCGCGGGCTCGCCGGGTGGCTTGATCGCCGCCGCCAGGGTGCCCGGGCCTTCGAAGCGCACCTGATTCTGCGCTTCGGTGTTGGAGACGTAGACGCGACCGCTCACGGGATTGACGGCCATGTTGTAGAGGACGGTGCCGATGCCGGTCCACACGCCCGTTTGAGTCGGCGGGCTTCCGTTCGCGTTGATGCGGAAGACATCGTCGTCCGGCAGGTCGAAGCGAACGAGGCCGCTCCAGTCGCGCCCGAGCTCGTCTTGCCACTCGCCGCTCGAGCCGCCGTCACGGTCTTGGCGAACGATGAGCCCCGTCTCGGGCCGCGTGAACGTTTCGTGATTTCTGTGCGGCGGCGGTGAGCCACCGGGAATCACCTGGCTGTTGATCACGCAGGCCGGCTCGACGGTTTCGCTCGCCACGTTGGCGGGGCTCGTGTTGCAGACCAGCCCTTCGTTGACGACCGAGGTGCGGTTGCCCGAGTGGAACGCGGCCGCGTACACCGTCGATCCGTCGGGCGTCACCGCGAGAGCGCGGGGCTTGTCGCTGAATAGATTCACGACGGTGAGCGGCGTGCCGCCGAGCGTTGCGCCGAGAGAGCTCGTATCGAACACCCAAATATCGGCGCGACCCGTGCCGGGCACGTTGTAGTCGCCCTGGGGATTCGGCGTGTTTTGGCCGCGGTGCGCCGTGGTGATGAACGCGCGACCGAAGCTCGGGCCGGCGAATACGATGTCGTTCGGCTCGTCGCCGACGAGCAGCGTGCGCGTGACGCGAGCCACGCCGGAGAGCGTTACGATGCTCACGCTGTCGGAGAGATGGTTGACGACCCAGACCTCGGTATTGGTTCGCGCCGCTACGGCTACCGGCTCCATGCCGACCGGCACCGACGCGCTGTGTGTGATTCCCGAGACGTCCACGTCGAAGATCTCGAGGCGGTTGTCGGGAGTGTTTACCGCAAAGAGCTTCGTCCCGTCTGGCGAAAGCGCGAGAGGGCGCACGAGCCCGGACTCGAAGGTCACGAACGAGGGCTGAGCGCTTGCCTCGCTCGTCATGGCTGCAACCAAAACCGCGACTAAAAACCCGTGCTTGCGAATCCCCATGCGGACTTCCTTACCATCACCGACACCCGTTTCACCAGGGTTTTGTCGTAACCGCGGCGCGTAACTATCGTCCGTCGCCATGCCGAAGGCCGTCCATTACCGCACTACTCCCCTATGTGAGGCCATGTGCGGGCTCGCCGTCGAGGTAGAGGGCGTTCGGGTGACCGGCATTCGACCCGACGACGCCGACGTTTGGAACAAGGGCTACATCATGATGCTCGGTGTGGTCTCTTTGCCGCATGGCTGGGGTCACGACAAAGAGGGAACACACCTCACGGTCGTTCCCGTAGAGCTGCAAGCATGAAAGACATCGCTTGGTTACACCCCGCAATCGCCGTTGCCGGTCGCGTGATGTTCACGCTGATCTTCTTCGCCTCCGGGATCACACACTTCACGGACGTCGCCGGCTACGTTGCGCTCATGCCGGCCTCGACGCCGGTTCCCGCGTTTTGGGTGCTGAGCTCGGGCGCGGTCGAGCTTACGGGGGCGGTGATGATCGCGACCAATCGCTACGCTCGGCTCGGCGGTTGGCTCATCTTCGCGTTTCTCGTGCCTGTGACCGTCGTAGTTCACGGTGTGCTCATGGTGAGCGCGACCGACCCGCAGATGGTGCGCATCCAGCAGTCGTTCTTCATGAAGGGTGTCGCGATGGCGGGCTGCGCGCTGCTCATCACGCAACTTGGCGTCGTTCGACCGCGCGCCTCGTCGTGACTCGTCTCTCCCACGCCGGCGGTCGCGCGCAAGAGTAAACGCGTCTCGCTACCTCAATGGGATGTCGTTGCGCGACCTCGTTGCTTGATATTGCTTCGAGAGCGCGTCGTACCTCGCCGTGATGGCGTCTATGCCTGCCTGCAATCGACTTCGCTCGCTCGGCGGAAAGCCAGCGACGGTCTTTCGAATCGAGTACGCCGTCCAGTAAGCGTTTTTCGTGCTGTAACCGCCGGGCTCGAGGCGGAAAACTTCCTTCAAGATGCGAAGGTCGTGCGGGATGTCGAAGGCGTCGCGGGAGTCTTCGTGAGTGAAGAGATGGTAGAAGTTGTCGAAGCCGGCCCAGGTGATGGCCGACAGGCAGAGCGAGCAGGGCTCGTGAGTCGCGACGAAGACGCAGTCTTTCGTCGCGGGTCGGTCGGCCGCGGGGAGCTCGAAGAAGCGCTTCAGCGCGTGAACTTCGCCGTGCCAGAGTGGATTTTCGATCTCGTTGTTGGTTTCGGCAACTACGAGCGAGCCGTCGGATTTTCTGAGGATCGCCGCGCCGAAGATCTTGTTGCCACGACTCACCCCCACGACGGTACGTGGCAGGATGTCACGCTCGACGACGTCGAGAATGCGCACGATAAGCTTGGCCAGCTCGATCATCTGTCTACGAACGAAACCCTACCCGACCGGGGGTCCGAGAACGAGCGCGACTCGACACTGCCTCGCGGAACGTTCTAGAAGAGACTCGGCGTCCAGGCGAGATGCGCATCGAATCCATCTGTGTGTTCTGCGGCTCGAGCTCGGGCTCGCGAGACGTGTACCGCGCTGCGGCCGAGGCGGTGGGGAAGCGCCTAGCAGAGCGAAAGCTCCGACTCGTGTTCGGCGGCGGCTCTTGCGGTCTCATGGGCGTCGTGGCCGATGCGGCGATCGCCGCCGGGGGCCAAGTCATCGGCGTGATTCCGAGGGCGATCGAGCGTCGCGAGATCGCCCACAGCGGTCTTGCCGAGCTCCGCGTCGTCGCGTCGATGCACGAGCGGAAGGCGATGATGGCGGAGCTGAGCGACGGGTTCATCGCGCTGCCCGGCGGCCTCGGCACGCTCGAAGAGCTCTTCGAGGTGCTCACCTGGGCGCAGCTAGGCATTCACGAGAAGCCGGTCGCGCTGCTGAACGTCGCCGGCTATTTCGATCCCCTGCTCGCGCTTCTCGACCACCACGTTGGAGAAGGGTTTCTCCGTCCCGAGCACCACGCTCTCTTGATGCACGGTGACGACATCGACGACCTTCTCGAGCGCATGGCGAAGCACGAACCGACGATTCTCGACAAGTGGCTCGACCTCGACGAACGCTGACGAGGGTCAGCAGGGCGGGCAGGCGAGACTCACCGGCACGCCAACCGGTCCTCGTCCCCGTCTCCCTCTCGATCTTCCTCGCGAACGTAGAGAAGCCGGTGAAAGGATATTTCCTGCGACGCAGAATCAGTGCTCTTCCCAAAGAGGTAGCCGACTAGCTCGCCCGTCGCGCTCACCACGAGGCCGACGACGAGAGCAGGAAGCTCCGAGGCCGTAAGGCGGGGCTTACCTGCGCGGACGACTTCGGCGAGGATGCGCGCGAGCCTCACCGTCGGGATGAGGGGCGACCCCGCTGCGTACGCGAGCCGTCGCGCCGCGGACCAGCGGATGCTCCGCTCACCGCCGACCAATCTTCCTTGACGGAACTGGTCGGCGACGAATGCGTTCCGCTCGGAAGCATTCACGATCTCGACACAAGCGGCGGGCTCGAAGAAATTCTCGCCGCCTCTTGCACCGAGCTCGAGCTGAAGCTGCCGACCTGCCGGCAGTAGCTTCTCGAGATCGTCACCGAGAGAGAGCAAGGCCACGCGATCGTACGCGCTCGAGTGTCCAGCCACCATGTCCGTGGGCCCGCGTTCTCCGCCCCCCCACCACGATCCGTAGCCGATTCGCATGGAAGCACGAGCCATCGCGCTTCGCGGATTGGCACACTCCATCCTCGGGCCTACGACGGCCCACCGACCGGATCGTCTGGCGTTGAGTATTGTGTCGACAAACCCCGGCATCGGGTAGGCATGCGCCTGCGCGAATACGACGAGAGGTGCGGTGGCTGCGCGCGCCGCCCGCGCTTCGGCGATCGCGAGGTCGCCGCCACCGCCATCGATCACACGCGCGTGCCGAAATCCTTCCGCGTGAAGCTTCGCCTCCGTAACGTCCGCCCCGCGAAGCGCCGCGACGACCAGCTCGAGTCGTGAGGGGTCACCCGCGGCAGCGTAGCAGCGCAGAACTCTTCGGATCATCACGTGAGAGTCGGCGACCAGCAGGAGCGCGAGCTCGGGTGGCGTGACGAGGCTCACGAGGCGCAGCTCGAAGCGTCGAGGTTCGAGAAAGGGAGACCGGGCGGCAACTGGAAGGAGACGCGGTTCAGCGCCCCGATCGAGGCGCGATACGCGGGGCCGGGTAGCACCGTCTGCAGGGACAACATTCCGATCAGCGCCCAGCGCCTTGGTGATCCGAGCACGGGCAACGGGGTCAATCGGAGCGACCGCTGCAGGTACTGCCACGCCAGAGCGATCTCGCCGTCGATCGTGCAGGCGCAGCTGACGGCGAAGAGATCGCGCGCGCTGCAAAAGCGATGACGAGCGGCGTCGAAGGAAGGGTCCTCGCGACGGACTTTCTCGAGCACGCGGCGTCCGGCCTCTTCCATCCGCTCGTAGCCGCGCGAGGTGCTGAAGGGGCTTCTCGTATAGCCGACGAGAACTCGCGGCACGGTGACGAACGAATGGTGTCGTGCGAGACGAATCCACATGTCCCAGTCCGAGCGCATCGGCAGCGACTCGTCGAAAAGCCCGACCGTTTCGAGTGTAGAACGGCGCAAGAGCGCGACGCTGCCGCCCGAGATCATGTCCCACTCGAGCATCTCGGCGTAGACATTTCCGTTGGCGTTGCCGCCGTAGCGCCAGCCGATGCATTCGTGATTTTCATCGATGAGCGCGGAATAGCAGGAGGCGACGGCTGCGCTGCCTTGCGCGTCCAGCGCTTCGACTTGCGCAGCGATTTTTTCTCGGTTCCAGAGATCGTCGTGATCGAGGAAGGCGATCAGCTCGCCGTGTGATTCGAGCACGCCGCGATTGCGCGCACCTGCAAGCCCACGATTCGTCTGAGTGACCAGGCGCAGTCGTGGATCGAGCGCGGCGAGTCGGCGAACGACGTCGCCGGTCTCGTCTTTCGAGCCGTCGTCGACCACGACCACCTCGAGATCCACGAACGTCTGGCAGAGCGCGGTCCGAAGCGTCTTCTCGATGAAGGCTGCCGCGTTGTACGCCGCCATGACGACGCTCACTCTTGGCGGTCCTGGGCTCGCGGTACGCACGGCGATCGAGTATAGGCGACCGGCCGCATGAGCACACGAAAACCATGGCGTGAGCGCTATCTGATCTTCGGCGCGCCGTTTGTCGGCGACGAAGAGCGAGCGGAAGTCCTTGCGTGCCTGGACGAGCGCTGGCTCGGAAGCGGGCCTCGCGTCGAGCGATTCCAGGAAGCCTTCCGCAGCTATGTAGGCGCTCCGGCGGCGGTCGCCGTGAGCTCGTGCACGGCCGCGCTGCACCTATCGTTGCTCCACCTTCGCCTCGAGCCGGGGGACGAGGTCATCACCTCGCCGATGACGTTTTGCGCCACTGCGAACGCGATCATTCACGCAGGCCTCCGGCCCGTGTTCGCCGATTGCGACCGCGCCACCATGAACCTCGACCCGCTAGCCGTCGCCGATAAAATCAATCCGCGCACGCGCGCGCTGCTGCCTGTTCACTTCGCCGGCCGTCCGGCGGGCATGGATTCCCTGCTCCGCATTGCCGCGCGGAACGACCTTCGCGTGGTCGAAGACTGCGCGCACGCGATCGAGGCGACGATCGACGGCCGTCACTGCGGTACGCTCGGCGACTTCGGCTGTTTTAGCTTCTACGCAACGAAGAACGTGACGACGGGCGAGGGCGGCATGGTCACCTGCCGCGATCCTCGGGACGCCGACGCGATCAAGACGCTCGCGCTGCACGGCATGAGCGAGGACGCCTGGCACCGCCACCGCGACGAGGGCTTCGTGCACTACGAGGTGTTCGCGCCGGGCTTCAAGTACAACCTGACGGACCTCGCTGCGGCCTTGGGCATTCACCAGCTCGCGCGCATCGAGCGCGCGTGGCAGCGGCGCTCGGTGCTCTGGCGCTACTACCTCGAGGAGCTTCGTGATCTACCGCTCTTCTTACCCGCGCCCGACGCGTCCAACACGCGTCACGCACGCCACCTCTTCACCTGCCTCGTCGACGATTCGCGCACGCGGGTCACGCGCGACGAGGTGGTCACGGAGCTTCACAATCTCCGCATCGGAACCGGTGTGCACTACCGGCCGGTGCACTTGCACGCGTACTACCGGCAAACGTACGGCTACGAGGAGGGTGATTTCCCGAACGCCGAATGGATAGGAGAGCGGACCTTCTCGCTGCCGTTGTCGCTCGCGGTCAGTGACGACGACGCAGCCGACGTCGTGCGGGCGCTGAGGACGATTTTCGGAGCTTAGCGAGCGCCGCCAGCACGCGAGCGGGCGTTGCAGGAATCTCGTCGACCCACGCACCGGTGGCGGCATGGATGGCGGCGGTGATGGCGGGTACGACGGGAATCATGGTGATCTCGCCGATGCCGCGCGCACCGAAAGGCCCGAGCGGCTCCGCGGATTCGAGAACCACGGTCTCGATGTCGGGCGCGGCATCGACTGCGGTCGGGACTCCGCAGCTCTCGAAGCCGAGGCTCACCGGCATGCCGTCGCGCACGATGCACTGCTCTTGCAGCGCGTAGCCTTGACCCATCACGGCGCCGCCTTCGACTTGGCCTTCGAGAAGGCGCGGATTCACGACTCGGCCCGCGTCGAGAGCGGTGACGATGCGCTCGACCTCTACGCGACCGGTGGCGACTTCTACTCGAACGTCGGCCACGCTCGTGCTCCACGCGTACGCGTAGGCATGTTGCGTGGCGCCACGGGCGACGATCGGCCGTGTTCGCGGCGCGTGGAACGTGAAGCGCCGCGAGAGTCCGCCCTTCGGTAGCTTGGCGATGCCGCCCTTCTTCTCGACCGCCCGGCGAGCGAGCTTGCAAACGCGGAGCACCGCATTGCCCGACATGAAAGTCTGACGAGACGCCGACGAGCTGCCGGCCTCCGGGGACGTCGAAGTGTCCTGCCAGAGGATTCGTACACGAGCTGGCGCGATCGCGAGGGTCTCCGCGGCGATCTGCGCAAGCGCGGTCTCGACGCCCTGTCCCACCTCGGCCGCACCGATGCGGACGACGGCGCCGTCGCGAGTGACCGTGACCTCTGCCGTCGCGTTGTCGGCGAGGCCGAAGCCATAGCCCACGTTCTTCGACGCCGAAGCGAGGCCACGTCCATAGACCCAGTCGCTGCGTGCGGCCGGAAGCTTTCGCCGTCGCGCGCGGGTCTCGGCGGCTCGCAGCGTTTTCGGCAGGCCCTCGCAAGCGAATACTTTCGTGCCGGTAGCGAGCCGGTCGCCCGGCTCGACGAAGTTTCGTCGTCTGACGACCGCAGGGTCGAGGCTAAGCTCGGCAGCGACCTTGTTCACCTGCTGCTCCATCGCGAACGCCATCTGGTTCACACCGAAACCGCGGAAGGCGCAGGTGTAGGGATTGTTCGTGTAGACGGTGCGGCCGCTCACGAGCAGGGCCGGAACGACGTAGGGGCCGCAACCCTGCGATAGCGCGTTGTCGAGCACCGCCGCGGAGGTGCTCGCGTAGCAGCCGGCGTCTACGAGAACGTCGATCTCGGCGGCGGTGAAGCGCCCCTTCGAGTCGGCCGCGAGTCGGTGGCGAATTCGAAACGGGTGTCGCTTACCGTGGCCGCGAATCGATTCTTTTCGATCCCACACCATGCGCACGGGTCGGCCAGTCTCGCTTGCGGCGAGGAGCAGGAAGATCTGCAGCGAGATGTCTTCGCGGCCGCCGAACGCGCCGCCGATGGTCTGCTGGACGATGCGAAGGCTCTCGAGGGGCTCGCCGAGTGCGACGGCCGCTTGCCGCAAATCCTGCTCGGGCCACTGGGTCGCGACGTAAAGTGTGAGGCGACCTTCGCCGTCGCGCTCGGCGAGGCCGGCTTCGGGTGCCAAGAACGCGTGCTCCACGAAGCCGGTTCGGTACTCGCTGCTTACGACCACGGCCGCGCGCGACAGAGCTCGCGCCGTGTCGCCCCGGCGAATTTCGCGCTCGGCGAGGATGTTTCGGTGACGACCACTCAGGCGACGTTCGGGGTGAACCAAGGGCGCGTCCGCCTCGCAGGCGCGTTCCGGGTCCGTCAGCGGAGCTTCCTTCTTCAAGTCGAGCACGACGCGACGGGCGCCCTCACGCGCGGCGCGCTCGCTCTCAGCGACGACCAGCGCAACGACGTCGGAAGCGCCGCGAACGACGCCATCGGCGAGCACGGGCTGATCCGCTTCGACCAACCCGAAGCGATTCGTTCCGCCGACATCGGCGGCCGTGAGCACACGAACGACACCCGGAGCAGCCAGCGCCTTCGCGACGCCGACGGCCCGGATACGCGCGCGCGCCAACGGCGCGCGAACGGTCGCGAGATGAAGGCAATCTTTGGGGAGCGGGAGATCCTGCGGGTACTTCGCCGTTCCGGTCGCCTTCGCGACCCCATCGACGCGCACTAGATCGCGGCCGACAGCGCCGCGCGGCTTCGAGTCAGCGCCTTTTCGCATGGCTCGTATCGCGGAGGCCGCGGCGGATCGCAGCGACGATCTTCGTGTAGCCCGTGCAGCGACAAATGTTCCCCGCGAGCGCGTCGCGGATCTCTCGATCGCCGGCATCGGCGGCGAGACGGCTCGCCGCGAGAATCATGCCCGGAGTGCAGAAGCCGCACTGAAGCCCCGCTTCCTCGACGAAAGCGCGTTGGAGCCCCGAGAGCCGCGAATCGGCGACGCCCTCGATGGTCGTGATCTCGTGTCCGTCCATCTCGACGGTGAGAACGAGACAGCCGAGCGTCGGTACACCGTCGGCGAGCACCGTGCAGGCCCCGCACTCGCCGACATCGCAACCGACTTTCGTTCCGGTGAGCGAGAGCTGCGCTCTGAGAGAGTCGGCGAGGGTCGTGGAGGCAGGAACGTCGAGCTCGCAAGCCTCGCCGTTCACTTTCATCGAGACCCGAATCTGGCTGCGCAGCGTCACGATCGCCTCGCGCGCAGGAGCGCTTTACCGACGAGTGCGTCGGCGAGCGCAAGTCGGTAGCTTACGGGTGCCCGCCCATCGAAGGGCGGACGGCATTCCTCCATCAACGCTGCCTTCAACGGATGACCTTCCGCCGCGGCGGCCGCGGTCTTCGCGGCGAGAAACGGCCGCGAGCTCAGTCCACCGAGCGCGACGCGCACCGTTCCGTCGAGGACCGTCACGCAGGCCGAGACGATCGACCGGCTGAAAGCCGCGCGCGGGCCGAACTTTTCGAAGGCACTGAGCCGGCAGTTTCGGATCGTCACCGCCACAATGAGTCGTCCTCGAGAAGGTTTCCGCGACCGAGACGTCATGAAGTCAGCGAGAGGTCGCTCAGAAGTCGCACCGTCCTCGAGCACTTCGGCGGTAGCGTCGAGCGCAAGCAGCGCTGTCACCACGTCGCCGGCCGGATGCGGCGTGACGATGTTTCCGCCGACGGTGCCGCGCCGGCTGAGCGCCGGCGCCGATGTCACCGCGGCGGCCTCGGCGAGCGCCGATGCTTCGCGGCGGACGATCGCGCTCGACGCGAGCTCGTCGGCCGTGACCAGCGCGCCTATGCGAAGTGAGTCGCGAAGAGCCGCGATGCCTTTCGCTGCGTCGAGGTGCTTGATGTCGACGAGCTCAGAAATGCCGGCGGTCCATGGTTGGCGTGCCGTAAGCGCTACGAGGAGGTCCGTCCCACCTGCGTAGACGCAGGCTCGCGGTCGAGCGAGCGCCTGCATCGCTTCATCGAGGTCGCGAGGGCGGCAGTAAGAAAGTTCGGGAAGATCGGACACCGTGCTCGGTGGATCAAATTCGGCCGAGCCACTCGGCGATCGCGCGCCCGATCTCGTCCGGCGAGTCCTCTTGAATGAAATGACTACCGCGCACGGTCACCTCGTGTTGGTTCGGCCAGCGCCGGCACATCTCGCGCTGCGGACCGATGAGAATCGCGCCGGGGTCGGCGTTGATGAAGAGCTTCGGCAGGGGAGAGACCGCCAACCACACGGCATACGCGCTTGCGATGGCGACGACGTCGGGTTCCCGTGTTGGAACACGATGGGGTCGCCCTTGCCCAGCTCCACATAGGCCATTTTCTTGCCCAGTACCTGGATCGTCTTCTTCGGATGCTCGCGCGCGCTGATCGGCATGACGGCGTCTCCTGCTTTCCCTCGATCGAGGCGCAGATTGAAAGCGGAGTTCCGGTCCTATGGGAAGCAAAGAGCTACGTCGGGATGGCTTCGAGCGTTTCCGCGTCAAACGGTCTTGGCCGGTTAGATTGGCGGACCCGGCGCACTCACTCGTTCGGGGGATCAGCTGGGTCGCATCCTTGACGGCTCCGAGCCGCTCGGCTAGCGCTGGTCCGAGTCATGGTCCACCAGCGGCACGAGGATGCGTTCGATCGCCGTGCTGCGGGCTACGATGCCGCTCGAATTCGTCTGTACAACGACGCGATCGAGCGACACCCGAAAGCGCGCGATACCGAGCGACGGATTCTCGTCGATCTGCTCGACCTCCGCTCGGGAGTCGAAGTTTGCGACGTTGCGGCGGGCGGCGGCTACCTCGCCGATGGCATCCACGCCCGGCTCGACGGTGATTGTCGCATCCTTTGTCTCGAGAACTCCGCGCACTTCTCCGAAAGCCTTCCCGAACGCTACGAGCGTGTGCTCTGCTCGCTCTCCGATATCGGGATCGAAACGAGCTCGGTGGACCGCGTCGCGTGCCTTGCGGGCGTGCACCACCAACAAGACAAACAGCGATTCTTCGACGAAGCGTTTCGGATTCTGCGACCGGGCGGTCGTATCGCCGTCGGTGACGTTGTTCATGGCTCGGCGCCGGCTAGATTCCTCAACGAAGCGGTGAATCGCTGGTCGGACCTCGGTCACGTCGGAATCTTTCTCGAGTCCGGCGAGCTCACCCGTTTGATGCGAAGTGCCGGTTTCGTCGACGTCGTCGAGCGCGTGCACGAATACACCTGGGATTTTCCGAATCTCGGTGACCTCGTCTGGTTCTGCAAGACGCTGTTTCGAATGACGAAGGCAGAGCTGGAAGACGTCGAAGCGGAGCTCCGTCGCTACATCGTACTCGAGCTCGAGCCGAGCGCTGCGCGCATGCGTTGGTCGCTCGTGTACGCGAGCGCGCGCAAGGCGCAGTGAAGGAACGCGAGAGATGCGCATCGCGAATTTGACCGTAGAGCTCGAAGCGCGAGCCGGACCGAACCGGCTGCGTGACGTCGCCCTGGGGCTGCGTCGTCAGATCGGCGCGCGGGCTTGCCCGATTCGCTTCTCGATCGTCGATGCGAGCCACTCCACGATGCGGCTCGAAGTCACGGTCGCGCGTTTCGTCCCCGGCGAGCGCTACGCGACGGAGCTCGGCGACGCCGAGCTCGAGGATCCGCGTCGAAAAACCTACCAGGCGACTCCGTTCGCGGTAGCCCAAATCGTTCCGACCGGCATTCGTTGCGAGCTCGGCGGCTACGCCGGCGACGCGACACCGGTGACGAACCTGCTCGCGCGTGCGGCGGACTTCGTCGTCACGCATCCGAACGCGGTGAACGCGTCCGACATCAACGAGCTCGCACCGAACGTCTTGTACGTCGAAGGCCACTCGCTCGACAGTTTTCTCTTGGGTCGCCTCGGGCTACGGCCGACGGCCGGAAATCGCATCGGGACCTTCGTCGATCCGACCGGTGCCGACTACTTGGACGACGTCGTGCACGTGCTCAACGCGGCCAAAGCCGTCGCGGGGATATCCTGCGATGCGCTGGTGATGCTCGACGCGCCGGTCGGTGCGCGCATCGAGTGGGCAAGGAGCGGTTCGGCGAGTGGAATCCTCGAGTCGCCGGACGCGGTTCTGGACGGCGTCTCTCGTCTGCTCGACGCAGGATGCGAAGCGGTCGGCGGAGTGTCGGTCATCCACGGTGTCTCGCGCGAGATGTGCGAGCGCCATATGCGCGGCGAGATTCCGAATCCTTCCGGCGTGATCGAGGCGATTTTGACCCACCTCATTTCCAAGGTGTTTCGCGTCCCTTGCGCGCATGCTCCGCTTCCGTACTACCAAGAGGTGAAGGACCGTTCGACGACGAATCCGCGAGCGTCGGCCGAGTTCATCTCGACGCCGCACTATTTCTCGGTTCTGAAAGGCCTCGCGAGAGCGCCGCGACTCGTGGCACTCGACGACCTCGATCGCCCTCCGGCGGAATGCCTGACCGTGAACTCGATCGGGGCAATCGTAGCTCCGGCGACGGCTCTCGGCGGTCTCCCGGCGCTCGCGGCCGAGCTTCACGGCATCCCGTTGATCGCAGTGCGCGAGAACGCGACGATTCTCTCGATGACCGCAGAGCGACTCGGAATGCGAGATGTGGTCGAGGTCGGAAGCTACCTCGAAGCCGCCGGTGTGGTGCTGGCGCTCAGGAGCGGCCTCTCGCTCGAAAGCTTGCGGCGCCCCATCGTGCGCACCGAGCTCATGGATGCGATTCCGCTGAAGAAGACTTCGTCGCGTTAGCCTCGACCGGAAGCGTGAGGAGAGCCCCCATCGCTTGCGCCGCGTCGGTATAGCCGCTGTCGGTGCATGCCGCCGGCGTGAACGTCATCTCTCCGAGAATCGGCGCACCATCGATCTCGAAGAAATCCATCCGCACGTAGGGAAACGGCTTCGACAGGGCTTCCGCCGCTTCTACCATGACAGAGTAGCTCGCCGGCTCGGGCACTTGGCGTTCCGGGTGGACGCCCGACTTCGAAAACGGCAGCTTCTTTTTCCACGGCCGGTCGTAGTAGTCGTACCATCCCGCACGTCCGTCGAGGCTACGCCCCGAGCACAGCATCGTGAACTCCACGCGACCATGAAAGCAGTGCAACTTGTAGTCACGCGGAAGATGGCCGGCGGAGTCTCCCAGGTAACGCTCGCAGAGAATTCGGGCCTCGATTCCGGAGTAGTGAATCTCGCCGCACTCCATGCTGAAATCCCGTTTCATCCATGCGTCCAGCTTCCGGCGCGCCGCCTTCGTGTCGAGTTCGAGCTTGTCGGGGCAGATGATGTTGAAGCGCGATCCGTGATTGCACTTGAGGACGAAGCTCTCCGGTAGCGTGCCGAAATCGATGTCCGTGCTTTTCTCGTAGACTCCGTAGAGCTCGGGGAGCAGGCCGCTGTAGCCAAGGTCCGAGACGTAAGCGCGCATTCCAAGCTTGTCGGTGCACGTCGTCTTCAGGCGATCGTGCCAGTTGAGCATCAGCCATACGAGCTTCTCGTCCAGCCTCACGGGGTTTGCGAGATCGAGACGCCGCCCGATCAGACGCCGGTAACGATACCGAGCGAGTAGCACCGGCGACCGCCTGTAAAGCAGGCGATGAACCCATCGATCGGCCCAGGCGATCAGCACGGTCAGGTCCGGGCGCTCTAGCTCGTCGAGCCTGTCGCCGCGAGCTCGCGCTCGAGAAAATCGAGAGCCGCCTCCCGCGTGGAGCGCGCGAGCACGAAGGTCGCAGTGTGACCGAGGCCGGCAACGATTCTCAGCTCCGAGCGCACGCCGGCGGAATCGAGAGATTGCTTCATGTCGCGAGCATGGGAGGGATCTACGAGCCTGTCGCGATTGCCATGGTAGAGAAACATCGGCGGATCGTCGGGAGTCACGTGAACGACCGGCGAAGCAAGCGCGAAGAGAGAGGGGTTTTGCTGCTGAGTAGCGCCCAAAAACTGGGGCACGGCCCGACCGCCATTGAATTTTCGAAGGTCGGTCGGCGTACCGCCGGCCACAACCGCTCGCGGGCGAATCATCTCGCCGCCGTTGCGTCCCTGATCTAGCTCGTCCCCCGGGCTCACGGTCGCGAGCAGAGTCACGAGATGAGCACCTGCCGAGTAGCCGAACGCTCCTATCCGATCGCGATCGACCCGCAAACGCTCGGCCCTCGCGTGGATCCATCGGAGCGCCTCTCGCACATCGTCGAGCTGCGCAGGAAACCGGTAAGCCGGAGCGAAACGATAGCTCACGTTGACCGCGATGAAGCCTCGCTCTGCGAGCCGAGCGCCGAGCCGACTCATGTCGCTGCGGCTGCGACCACTCCAGCTTCCGCCGTGCACGAGCAACACGGCCGCGAAAGGTCCGCCGCCCCGAGGTGCATATACGTCGGCTGCCAGCGCCTCCGGCCAGCCTTCCGGCGTGAAGGTGACATCGCGCTCGACGGTGTAGGCGCGGCTCTCTCCGCTGCTGGAGCGCGCGGCGCAGCCGGCGACCACGACCAACGCTGCAGCGACGCACGCAAAGGTTGGTATCATGTCAGACGCTGGCGCTCAGTCGCCCGTGAACTCCGGCGGTCGCTTTTCGAGGAAAGCGGTGAGCGCTTCGGCCACGTCGTTGCTCTGGATGAACGAGGAGTTCCACTGGGCGACGTACTCGAGGCCTTCGTCTGTAGAGTGCTCGTCGGAGTAGTTGAGCACGGCTTTCGCGCCTTGCACTGCAATCGGTGAGTTGGCTGCGATCTCTGCCGCCATCGCGCGAGCGGCGGCGAGCGCCGCGTCTTTGTCCGCCACCACATCGTTGACCAATCCGAAAGCGAGCGCTCGCTTCGAGTCGATGAAGCGGCCGGTGAACGCCATCTCGCGGGCCAAGCCTTTGCCCACGATCGGCGTGATGCGTTGCAGCGTGCCGACGTCGGCGACGATGGCGATCTTGGTCTCGTAGATGGCGAAGCTCGCGTCGGCCGATGCGAGCCGGATGTCGCAGGCGGTCACGAGATCGACTCCGCCGCCGATGCACTTGTTGTGGACCGCCGCGATGACCGGCTTGCGGCAGCGTTGGATGGCGCTGAAGCAGTCCTGAAAGCTCTTGATCGTCCGATAGAGACTGAAGTTCTGCGCTGCGACGCTTCGTTTCGATCCGTTCCCGGCACCCGCGCCGGCCGCCGCGCCGAGCACGCCGGTCGCGGCTTCCTTCAAGTCGAGGCCGCAGGTGAACATCCGTCCCTCGGCCCACAAGATCACGGCACGCACCACCGGGTCGGCGTCCAGCTCTTCGAACGCGGCCTTCACCTCGTGGAAGAACTTGGTGGTCATCGCGTTCAAGCGGTCGGGCGTGTTGAGCACGACCTCGGCGACGTGATCACGGCGATCGATGCGAATAGTAGTGTACTGCGTGCCCATGTTGGCCTCCTCGACTCTAGCGGCGGCGGATTGTCGAAAGCGCCGCGCCCCGAGTCAAGGTCGGCGCCGTTGCGCCAGCGACAGCGAGCCCCCTATAGTGCGCCCCATGTCGCAAGCGCACGCCGCCGTGAATTGGAAAGACGTGGCCTCGGAGGCCACATCACTGCTCGCCGACTACATTCGAATCGACACGACGAACCCACCCGGTGGAGAAGAGGCTGGCGCTATTTTCCTTCGCGAAGCGCTTAGTCGCGACGGTATCGCTTCCGAGCTGCATGACGCCGGTGACGGCCGCGTGTCGATCTCGGCGCGGCTCTCGGCCGGAAAGGCCAACGGGAAAAAGCCGCTGGTGCTGCTCTCTCACATCGACGTGGTGCCGGTCGAGCGCGAGCATTGGAAGCTCGATCCTTTTTCGGGCGCTCTCGTCGACGATGTCATTTGGGGCCGCGGCACGCTCGACATGAAGGGCATGGCCGTGATGGAGCTGCTCGTGATGACGCTGCTGCGTCGCCAAGGTGTGGAGCTGGACCGCGACTTGCTCTTCGTCGCAGTAGCCGACGAAGAAGAGGGCGGGCATCTCGGAGTGCATCACCTGCGGCGCACGCGCCCCGAGCTGCTCGACGCCGCCTACGTCTTCAACGAAGGCGCTTACGGGTTCAGTGAGTTCATGGGCAAGCAAGTGACGATGTTCGGCTTCTGTCCGACGGAGAAGAGCCCCTGCTGGGTGAAACTGGTCTCGCGTGGAAAGCCCGGGCACGGATCCGTGCCGCATTCCGAGAACGCGGTCTCGCGTCTCGTGCGCGCGCTCGCACGAGTGGAAGCGCGCGAGAAGCGTGCACACCTCACGCCGGCCGTCGAGGCGATGTTCCGCTCCCTCGCTCAGCACGGCTTGGTGCCAGCCGATATGGATCTAAAGGATCAGGCCACCGTCGAAGCCGTAGGCTCGATCGACGCACACTTAGGCGCGCTGACGCACGACACGATCTGTCTGACTACGGTGCATGCCGGTAACAAGCACAACGTGATTCCGGGCATCGCCGAGGCGACCCTCGATTGCCGCATCCTGCCGGACACCGACCCGGCCGAGTTCCTGGCCGATCTCGCTTCGGTGATCGACGATCCGGCCATCGAGATCGTGCCGGTGCTGAGCCACCACTCCGGGACCTCGTCCCTGGATACGCCCGTGACCAGCGCGATCAGCGCAGCGGTGCGCGAAAAGTACGGCGACTCCGGCATGGTAGTGCCGATGCTATCGCCGGGCTTCACCGACTCGCACGCCTTTCGTGCAAGCGGAGCGCTGGCCTACGGCTTCACGCCGGCTCTGCTGACGCGCGAGGAGCTCTCGACCATCCACGGCCACAACGAGAGGATCAGTGTTTCGAACTTGGTGCTCGGAACCGAGATGCTTCTCGACGTAGTGAAGCGGCTGGCAGGCTCGGGAGCTCGACCGTGAGCGCGAATCCGCATCCGAAGTCACCGATCGATCATCCGGTTCACCGCTGGCACGACTTCCTCGAATCGGGCGATCTCGCGCGCCTCGATGTGCTGCTGGCCGACGACGTGGTGTTCCACTCGCCGATCGTTCATACGCCCCAACGCGGAAAGGCGCTCGCAACGATGTATCTCACGGGCGCTTACCAGGTGCTGCGTCCCGCGGCCTTTGAGTACGTGCGTGAGGTCGTGTCCGGTGACGATGCGATTCTCGAGTTCGTCGCCGAGATCGACGGCACCCGCATCAACGGTGTGGACATGATCCACTGGAACCGAGCCGGCGAGATCGACGACTTCAAGGTGATGATCCGACCGCTGAAGGCGGTGAACCTGCTCCACGCGCAGATGGCGCGGATGCTGGAGCTGATCGGGGGAAAAACATGAGAACAATCGTCGTTGCGACCTTGTCGTTGGCTCTACTCGCTCCGTGCGGCGCCGCAGCCTACGACATCGACGATCTCGTTCGCGACGGGCGCGCGTATCACCAGAAAGCACAGCAATCGATCGGCGACATGACGGTCGAGCAGACGGCGTCGTTCCCTGCGCCGTCGGGCGGAGATTCGACGATGAAGTCGGTGCGCTACCAAAAGGGTGACAAGTGGCGCCAAGAGGCCGACATGGCCATGGGCGGCATGGCACAGGGCCCGGGCGGGTCGATCAAGACCGTCACTCTATTCGATGGCACCGACACGTGGACTCTCGCGATGGGCATGAAAACCAAGCTTCCGAAGGACGCGACGCAGAATTCGGCGTCCTCGCCGACGTACTGGAGCGAGCCGCCGGCGGGATCGAAAATCGGCGGTGAAGAGACCATCGACGGACGCGAATGCTGGGTCGTCGAGATGCCCGCCAACCCGTTGATGGCGAGTGCGCCTCGCACGTGGGTCGACAAAGCCAAGTTCGTCAACGTGCGGAGCGAGTCGTTGCTATCCGGCAAGACGATGCGCACCGATTTTTCCGACTTCCGGGACGTAAAAGGCGTGCTCGAGATTCCCTACCACTCCGACGTGTACTCGAATGATCAAAAGACCATGACTGCGGAGATCACGAAGCTCGAGACCAACACCGGTCTTTCCGACGGTCTGTTCGATCCTGCGAAGCTTGGCGTCGGCCCCGACGGTGCGACGACCGGCACGCCGGCGATCGACATGAATGCGATCATGAAGCAGGCGGAAGAGATGCAGAAGCGCTACGGACAGCCGCCGCCTCGCTGAGCGGGCAAGATTTGAGACAAGAGCTCGCGCACGACGCCGAGCTAGTGGACGCCGTGACCGGGAACGAGCGCTTCGGGCTCGACGCCGAGCCGCCTTACGGAGGCCTTCCATAGCGCGTCAGTTGGCGTGTTGAAGACCAAGTCGGCGGTGACGTCGCTGTTCACCCAAGTGCCTTCCGAGAGCTCGCTCTCGAGCTGCTCGGGACCCCAGCCGGCATAGCCGAGCACGAGTCGCATGCGACGAGGCGGCTTGTCGGCGAGCTTCCGAAGGTCGTCGGGACCCCACGAAAGCTGGATGCCGGGCGCGATCTCGGCGGTGGACTCCGACTCGAAGCCCGACACCGGCTCGTGCAGCAGCCATCCGGTGCCTTGCTCGACGGGGCCGCCCCACCAGGCGAGGTCGGAGCCGCTGCCCTGCCACTCGATTTCGAGCGGTGTGAGCAACTCGGCTACCTTTTGGTCCATCTTACGATTGATGATGAGGCCGAACGAGCCGTCGCGACCGTGCTTGACCATCAGCACGACGCTGCGGTGAAAGTTCGGGTCGGCAAGCTGAGGCATCGCGATCAACAGACCGGGGGCGACAGTGATCTCGGCGTTCATGTCGCCATTCCTAGCCATACGCTCGACACTCGGCAAGGTGGATTCTGCATTGAGCCCGCGCGACGCGCCGCGTGAAGAGCCGCCCGGCATTGCGTCATCACGCCGCTCGCGCCAGCGTTCACCAGCGTTGGCATGGCCTAAGCACGGCTACGCGCGCGTTCTCGCGCACCCGGCCCTGCCACATTCGGGGAGGTCGAAATGGAGTTCGGCACATTGGTACCGCAAGGCTGGCGCTATGACCTGATGGGGGTCGACGGTGCGGCGGCGAAATGGGCAACGTTCAAAAAAGTCAGCCGTGCGCTCGATGACGCCGGGTGGGACTCGCTTTGGGTTTGGGATCATTTCCATACGTTTCCGAAGAAGCAGGTCGAAGCGACTTTCGAGGCCTGGACGCAGATGGCGACGCTCGCCGAGATCACGAAGCGCGCGCGCATCGGTCAGATCGTGACCTGCGTGCAGTATCGCGAGCCGGCATATCTCGCGAAAATCTCAGCCTGCGTGGACGTAGCGTCGGGCGGTAGGCTCAACGTCGGCCTCGGCGCGGGCTGGTTCGAGGAAGAATTCAAAGCCTACGGCTACGATTTCCGTACCGTCGGCACGCGGCTCAAGCGTCTCGAAGAGACGATCCGGATTCTCGATCTCCTTTGGACCGAGCCGGTCGCAAGCTTCGAGGGCAAGCATCACCGCATCGTGGACGCGATCTGCGAGCCGAAGCCGCTGCAAAAGCGGCCGCCGGTTTGGATCGGAGGTCGCGGTAAGAAAGTGCTGCTTCGTCTCGTCGCCAAGTACGCCAACGTCTGGAACTACAACGGCTCGATCGACGAGTTCGACGACACGGTCGCGGTGCTGAAGTCGCATTGCAAAGACATCGGCCGCGACTTCGACGAGATCCGAATCACCGCGATGGGCGGCGGGATCGCATACGACTCTCCGGCCGAGCTCGACGCGTTCTTCGAGCGCATTTCCGCCCAAGGCTTCGACCGCCAGCGTCTCCTCGATTTCGTCTCGTGCAAGGGATCACGCGCTCAGTGCGTGGAGTTCCTTCAACGCTGGAAGAAGAAGGGGTGCGACGGAGTCGTGTTCTATTTCAACGACATCGCATCCGTCGGTCGCGGTGAATCGCAGGCCGAGATTTTCAAGCGCGACGTTCTGCCTCACGTCTGAGCGCCGAGCGCGCGCACCAGTCGCTCTGCGGCCGCATCTCCGCTCGCGATGCAGTCGGGGATTCCGGTGCCGTGGTAGGCGTTGCCGGCGAGAGCGAGCGTAGGGAAAGCGGCAAGTGCCGTTTCGATGCGGTCGATGCGCGCCAGGTGGCCAACGTGGTACTGCGGCATCGAGTGTGGATAGCGCGAGACCATGGCTTCGAGGGGTCGCGCGCGGATGCGCAGCATTCGAGCGAGGCAGGCGTGTACGGAATCCACGATGGCATCGTCCGCTTGGTCGAGATGCTCGGGAAAGAGAGCGCCGCCGACGAACGCTCGTAGTAGAAATCGGTCCTCCGGCGAGCGGCCCGCGTACTTGCGGCTCGAGTAGGTGCAGGCGATGAGCGGCAATCGCTCGATCGCCGGCACGACGAAGCCGAAAGCTCGAACTGGATCGCCGACGTCTTCGCGCCGGTAGACGAGGTTCACCGTTGCCGAAGACGCATGCTCGATCGCGGCGAGCTCGCCGGCGAGCTTTGGCGCGAGATCGTGCAGCATCGAAGCCGCGGCGTAAGCAGGTGTGGCGATGCAGACCGCGTCCGCGTCCAAGGTCTCGGCCTCGGTCGTCACCGACCAGCCCTGCGGCTTGGCGATCAAGCGCGTCACGGGTGAGCGAAGTCGGAGCGAACCCGCTGGCAGAAGCGATACGAGCTTTCGCGGCAGCTCCTCGAGACCGTCGCACAGCGCGACGAAGAGATCGTAACGCGGTCCCCGCGCCCCACCGACGCCGCCCTCGCGCGCGCGGCGCTGCGCTGCCATGCCTCGGATCACGCTGCCGAAGCGACGCTCGTGCTCGATGAAGCGAGGCATGGTGGCGAGCAGACTCAGCTTCTCCGGGTCGGCCGTGTAGATCCCGCCGACCATCGGCTGCGCGAGCCGGACCAGCGCTTCGCTGCCGAGGCGGCGGCGAACGAAGTCCGCGAGGCTCTCGTCGGCGTCGTCGAGACGTCGCCGTACGAAAGGCTCGAGGGCTACACGTAGCCTGCCGGGCCAAGATAGAAGTGGGGAGGCGAGAAAGGGCAAAAGGCGCGAAGGCGCCATCAAGTGCAGACCGTCAGGCACCGGCAGCAGTCGCGAGTCGCGGTAGACGAGACTTCCCGCGTGATCGCGTGATGTGGGCAGAATCCGCTCGCCGAGCCCGATCTCGTGACAGAGCTCCACGGCGTGCGGCTTCTCGGTGACGATGGAGTCGGCGCCGCGCTCCATGACGAGCCCGTCGCGGATGACGGTCTCGATCGTGCCGCCGGCGCGGGGGGCGGACTCGAGCACCTCGAGGTCGATCGAGAGCCCGCGCTCCTCGCCGAGCTTCCGAAGTCGATACGCCGTCGTCAGGCCGGCGATGCCGGCTCCGATCACGATGATTTTTTTTCGATGAGCTTGGGTCACTTCGCGTCACGCGACGGCGGTAGACTCGAAAACGAATCGTCGTTTCACGGGGAGCGAATGAATATGCGCGATCTTGCGGGCGTCGACAGCGTGAAACGGAATGCGAGAAAGAAAGAGAGGATGAGGATGATGGCGAGAAGCGGTGACCTGCCCGAAGCGACGCTGAGAGATACGTTCGATCACATTCCTCTCGTGCTGGCGGTGCTCGTGCTGGCCAACGTGGCTGCTGCTGCTGCGATCGGCCGCCGTACGTACAATCTGGTGCGGTGGGCGCGAGAGACGAAAAACAACGGTCCACGGCGGCTGCCGTCTCCGACGCCGGTCCACTAAGCTTTGCCTTCCAACAGGCCTTTTCCAGGTACGAAATTCATCTCGAGCCGGATTCCGTCGGGATCCTCGAAGAGTACTGAGTAGTAGCCAGGTGCCCAAGCCCCTGCTTCGGGCGAATGGACGATTCTCGCGCCGAGAGAGATGAGCTTCGCGTGAAACTCGTCGACGTCTTCGCGAGTGCGAGCGCGGAAGCAGAGATGGTGAAGACCGACTCGCTGCTGCACGAAGCGATCCTTCGCATAGGCATCGCCGGCGGGCTCGATCCCGACGGCCGTGCGTCCGCCGACGCAGTAGAGCATCTGCTCGACGTCGATCACCGGGACCATGCCCATGAAAGTGAGGATCTCGCGATAGAACACGCGACACTCCTCGAAGCGGCTGCAGGTGAGAAAAGTGTGAGCCACGCCATTGATCGCGTTCATGAGGGATCCGCTCGCGCTACCGCGCGCTCAACTCGTGCACGGCGTCCACGAGGGCGATCGCATGATCGACCGGGGTGCCGGGCAAGATGCCGTGACCGAGATTGAAGATGTGACCTGGGCGCCCTCCGACTTCGTCGAGAATGCGCTTCGCTTCGCTCCGGATGTGGCTCGGAAGCGCGTGAAGCGCGACGGGGTCGAGATTTCCTTGAATCGCGAGCGTCGGAAAGCGTTCACAGACCGGGCCGATCGTTGCCCGATGGTCGACGCCGAGCACGCTCCCACCGCAACGCGCCTGTAAGTCGAGAAGAGTCGCAGTATCGGTGCCGAAGTGAATCACCGGTACACCTCTCGGCAACGCCTCGATGACCGCGCGCGTGTGCGGCAGCACGAAGCTCTCGTAGTCGGTAGGGGAGAGGCAGCCGACCCAGCTGTCGAAGAGTTGGAGGGCCTGACACCCTGCCTCGACTTGACCGCGTAGGTAGCGCGTCACCGCACGCGCGATCAGCTCCATCATCGCGTGCCACGCGCCGGAGTCGCGGTACATGAGAGACTTGGTGGCGACGTAGTTTCGCGAGCCGCCGCCTTCGATGATGTAGGACGCGAGCGTGAACGGCGCGCCGCTGAATCCGATCAACGGAACACTCGGGTCGAGCGCAGCTCGTGTCTTCCGCACGGCGTCGAACACGAACGGCAGGCTCTCGGCCGGATCCACCTCGCGGAGCCGTGCGACGTCGTCCGCGTTTGCCACCACGCGGCTGATGCTCGGGCCTTCTCCGTGCACGTACTCGAGCCCGAGGCCCATCGGCTCGATGATGAGCAGAATGTCCGAGAACAGAATCGCCGCGTCTACTCCTAGACGCTCGACGGCGGTGACCGCTACCTCGGCGGCGAGCTCGGGGGTCTTGCAGAGCTCTATGAACGGAACGCGCGCACGGAGCTCGCGGTATTCCTGCATGTAGCGCCCCGCTTGTCGCATGAGCCAGACGGGCGTGTAAGGCGTCGGCTCCAAGCGGCAGGCTTTCATGAAGACGCTGCTCTCGAGCTGCGCGGCAGCGTCGGACCCGGCGACCGCGCGCTCGACGATGCGCGCGCGCGTTGCCGGTCGTCGACGCCTCGCTTCGAGGAGCTCGAGGGCGCTCTCGGATGTCTCGCGCACGAGCACGCCAAGCTTGCCTTGGCTCGGCTCGAAATCGGCGCGGAGGCCGGATTCGACCAAAGCTTCGGTACAGATCGGCCCTACCGATGCGATGACCACCTCGTCGAGAGCCGAGCGAACGGCCTTCTCGATTCCTTCTTTGTCGGCCACCTGGAGGACGTGACGAACTTGTGTGGCGCTGGTGAAGAGAGCGACATCCACCGTGCGCGCGACGATCTGGCGAAGCGCGCCGACGAGCGGCGCGACGTTCTCGGGCAGCGCCCAGCGGTAGACCGGCACGGTCTCTACCACCGCTCCACGCTCGCGAAGCGCAGCGCCGAAGCGATCGTTCGGTTCGCCGTACTCCTGGACTGCGATACGGGCGCCGGAGAGCGCCACACCCTCGTTGGCCTCGTCCATCGCGGCGAGAATCTCGCGCCACGTGTTCGGCTCAGGAACCGTGATCGCGATCGGCACACCGAGCTCGCGCAAAGCGCGCACCGGCTTCGGCCCGCGTGCGACCACAGTCGTACGACCGAGCGCCGTCACGAGCTCGCCGCGCGGATGTCGAGTCTCCATCGCTTGAAACAGATAACGCGTGCCGACGCCGGTCATGAAGACGACCAGGTCGTAACCGCCGTCGAGCAGGTGTCGCGCGAAAGTGAACGCCATGTCGTTCGCCTCTAGCGGCAGCTCTCTCAGTGAGGGGGCGATGATGGCGACACCCCCGGATTTCTCGATCAGGCGCTCCGTCTCGGCCGCCTGACGGCTTTCGAAAGCCACCACTCTCAAACCGGCGAAGTCACGCCGCACCCTGGTGTTTGGTCGTTGCTCGTCCGGCATCTGTTTCATCTTGGCCGCCTTCGCCGCGCGGGCTCGAGCAGGGTTTACCCTTATGCCCTCTTGAGCCTCGGCATGCATCTTGTTTCGACGCGGCGTCCCAGTCGAATTCTCTTGACGCTGACAAGTCTCATCGTGGTAGGCTTCGCGGACGACGAGGCCGGCGGGCATCGGCGCCCGCGCGGCGAGGGAGGTCGGCATGAAGATCGTGGAGATCGACAAGCTCAAAAGGGTGAAGTTGCAGACGATCGACGCCGAGAGAAGCGTTCACGACGCCAGCCGCAAGCTCGTCCAGTTCAACATCGGAGCTTTGCCCGTTTGCGATGCCGAAGGGGGATTGATCGGCATCGTCACGGAGCGTGACATTCTTCGCGCCACGGCCAACGAAGGCAGCCACGCGCTCAGCCTGAAAGTGGCGGCGATCATGACCCGTCAGGTCATCACGTGCACGGACGAGGAAGAAGTCGAGTCGGCCATGGAAGTGATGACCGAGCGACGCATCCGTCACTTGCCTGTGCTCCGCGAGGGCCGGCTCGTGAACATCATCTCGATCGGCGATCTCGTCAAAGCGACGCTCGACGAATCTCGACAAGAGATCCGTTACCTCCGCGACTACGTAGCGAGCTGACGCGGCAGCCCCGCCGCCTGAGCGTGCACCGAATCCGATTCCTAGCGAGCTGTTTGCTCGGCGGGCTACTCGTCTTGTCTCTCGCTGCCTGCGGGAACGGCGAGGGCGGTCGCGTTGGCGAGGAGAGCAAGTTCGTGAGCGATGCGGCCTCGACCGAGAGCGAGCGCCTCCCCGCCGAGGGGAGTGAGAAAGCTTCGACGCCCGAGCCGAATCGAGCGTCTCGTGATTGGGAGGCGCCGGAGTCCGCACCAGGCGGCGAGCCTTACGAGCCGCCGCTTCGCGACGAGTTGACTCGGGCGCTCGCCGAGAAACCGGACGGATACATTCCGCGGACCGAGCACTTGAAGCAGGACGGCTCGCCTCTCTACACCAATCGTCTCGTCCGCGAGTCGAGCCCCTATCTTCTCCAGCACGCGCACAACCCGGTGGACTGGCACGCGTGGGGCGACGAAGCGTTCGAGAAGGCGCGCGCGCTCAAACGACCGGTGTTGCTGAGCGTCGGCTACTCCACTTGCCACTGGTGCCACGTGATGGAGCGAGAGTCGTTCGAGGACGTCGAGATCGCGACCTACATCAACGAGCACTATGTCGCCATCAAGGTCGATCGCGAAGAAAGACCCGACGTGGACGAGACCTACATGGCCGTGGTGCAACTATTGACCGGCGGAGGCGGTTGGCCGATGACCGCGATCTTGACGCCTCAGCGCCAGCCGCTTTTCGCCGGAACGTATTTTCCAGCACGCGACGGCGATCGCGGCGCCGGGGCAGGATTCCTGACGATCCTCACGCAGATACAGGCGCGCTACGCGGTGGACGGAGCAACCATGGCGGCCGAAGCGGGGGTCACGACGCGGCGGTTGCAGGCCTTGGCAGCGCCAGCGCCTCCCGGCGATCTCCCCGACGCTCAGGTGATCGCGAGAGCGGTCGCGGATTTCTCCAAAGCCTTCGATACCGTGTTCGGCGGCTTTGGTGGCGCGCCGAAGTTTCCACGTCCCGTGACTCTCGAGCTGTTGCTGCGCTACCACCGCCGCAGCGGCGACCCCGACGCGTTGCACATGGCCGTCTACACGCTCGAGCGGATGGCAGCCGGCGGAATTCGCGACCACATCGGCGGCGGGTTCCACCGTTACGCCACCGACGCACGTTGGCGGGTGCCGCACTTCGAAAAGATGCTCTACGACAACGCCGCGCTCGCGATCGTCTATCTCGAGGCCCACCAAGCAACGGGTCGCGCCGACTTCGCCGAAGTAGCGACCGAGATTCTCGACTACGTCGCGCGAGAGATGACGGACCCTTCGGGCGGTTTCTACTCGGCCACCGACGCCGACAGCCCGAACCCGGACGGCGAGGACGAGGAAGGCCTCTATTTCTCCTGGACCCCGGCCGAGATTCGCGCGGTGCTCCAGGGCAAAGATGCGGACCTCGCCCTCGAAGTGTATGGCGTGACCGAGGCGGGCCATCTCGAGGGAGGCCGGAGCATTCTTCACATCGGGAAGGGCGTCGATACGGCTGCAGTGCAGCTCGGGCTCGGGACGAACGACGCGCGCCGCCGGTTGGCCGCCGCGCGCCCGGCTCTTCTTCGCGCTCGCAGCGGCCGTGCTCCGCCGCTCACCGACACCAAAATCATCGCCGGTTGGAACGGTCTCATGATCTCCGCGTTCGCGCGCGGAGCGCTCGTGCTCGGCAATTCCATCTACGAGGGACGTGCGCGCGTCGCCGCCGAGCTCGTAACCACGCGACTCATGAGCCCGGAAGGCAAGCTGCATCGTGTGTGGAAAGACGGAGTCGCTCGCCACGACGCCGTTCTCGAAGACTACGCGCTCGCGATCGCCGGCCTGCTCGATCTCTTCGAAGTGCGAGCCGAAGCGCGCTGGCTCGAGCTGGCAACGACGCTGCAGGCTCGGCTCGATGCAGATTTTTCCGACGAGCGCGGCGGATACTTTCTCGCCGCGCGAGATGCCGAGAAGCTCCTCGTTCGCAGCAAACCCGACTCCGACGGCGCGCTGCCATCGGGAAACGCGGTCGCCATTCTGAATCTGCTGCGTTTGGCGGAGCTCACCGGGCGCGAGAAGTATCGCGCGAGCGCGGAGCGCGGCTTTAGGGCTTTCGGGCGGGCCGCGCGCATGCGACCGACCTCGATGCCGAAGATGCTCGTCGCACTCGACTACTACCTGGACGCACCGAAAGAGATCGTGATCGTCGCTCCCGAGGGAGATCCGGACGTGTCGGCTTTCGTCGATGCGCTATCCGACCTCTACCTTCCCAATCGAACGCTCGTGGCCGTCAGCGCGGGAGCCCACTCGCGGCAGATCGGCGAGCTCGTGCCGCTCGCCCGCGACAAGACGACGACGGGCAACGCGCCGACCGCTTACCTTTGCGAAAAACGAGTCTGCAAGAAGCCGACGACGGACCCCGCCGAGCTCGCGCGACAAGCCTCGGCCGTCGTCACGCCGTATCCGAAGGCGTCGCGCTAGCCGTCTGCTAACGGCTCGAAGCGGCCGAAGCGATCGCTCCGGAACAACTCGAGCCTGCGCCTGCCGTGCAGCCGAAACAGTGACTCGCTGTCTTGACCGCGCGTGAATCGATCTCGGCGAAGCTCCCGATGTCGTGGATCGTGAGCGGCCGCGAATCCCGGTCGAGGGAAATCTCCAACATTTGATTGAAGTCGCAATCGTAGAGCACGCCGTCGTACCCCACACTGACGAGAGAGCGGCACATGAGCCCGTCGAGCGTCGCGGGATTGAAGCTCTCGACCAAGAGCCGCTCGTAACCCTCGAGCTCGCCGCGACGACGGAGCTGGTCGGCAAATCGTTGGATCGGCATGTTCGTGATGGTGACGAGCGAATCGAAGACGATGTCGAAGCGCTCGCGGAGCTCGAGCTTGTACCGTGCCTCGAGTGACGCTTGCGGCGGCGGCAGCGCGGGCCCGAGCGGATTGTATACGAGATCGAGCACGAGACCCGTGCCCTGCTTGCCGTAACCGAGCGCGTTCAGAGCGCGCAGCGCTCGAACGCTCTTATCGAACACCCCGTTGCCGCGTTGGGCGTCGACGTTGTCGGCCGTGTAGCAGGGAAGCGAGCAAACGAGATGAATTCGATTCGACGCGAAGAACTCGGGCAGCCCTTCCATGCCCGGCTCGAAGATTACCGTCAGGTTGCAGCGGTCGATGACCTCGCGTTGGAGAGCTCGCGCGCCGGAAACCAGGCGGCGAAAGCTCGAATGAAGCTCGGGCGCCCCGCCTGTCACGTCGACCGTATCGATGTCGGGACTTGCCGCTACCAGTTGCAAGACGCGCTCGACGTCGTCCGCGCTCATGCGCTCGGTTCGCCGCGGCCCGGCGTCGACGTGGCAGTGGTGGCAAGCCTGGTTGCAGACCTTGCCGACGTTGACTTGTAGCGTGGTCGTCCGATTGCGGCGGATCGGCGCGAAGCCGCGAGACTCGAGCGAACGTTCGAACGAGGTGTGCTCCACTGGCACCCACAATCAAGCCCTGGCGGGAGGCTTACGCCTCCCGCCAGGACCCGTGCCCCCGGAATCTACAGGGGGGAGAGACTCCGGGGGGCACCTCGAAATGATTGGACCCGCAGGTCGAGTCCGCAAGTGAGAATGCGCGAAACGAATTACGGAGGAAAGCGCAGGTCGTTACAAGCGGGGCGCCGATCGATCAGATGATGGGGCGGAATTGCCGGCCGAACACCCAGTCGCAAACCGTGCTCGCCAGTCTCCCGCGCCAGTCCTTGAGCGGCCGGTCGAGCGTGATCCAGCGCGGCTTGGTGCCTGCCTGGGACGTGCTCTCCTCGAGGCGGCGGAAGCACTCGGTGAGCGCCGTGGCGAAGCGCTGTTTCTTCGGCGTATGGGGCCAGGGGCCCGCGCTGAAGATCGTAGGGTTCGAGTTGATCTCGTAGACCTGGATGCGCCCGTCCACCATGCCGTAGTCGATACGGCCGTAGTCGATCTTCGCGAGCCGAAAGACCTCTCGGACCTGCTTGGCGTGGGGGTTCTCGGTTAGGAATTTCGCTTCCTCGACGATGACTTGCTCGTCGACGAAGCTGGATTTTCCCTTCACGAGCCAGTCCGTCGAGAAGAGGATGTGGCGCGGGATGACGGCTCCGTCGATGAAAAATACGCCGTACTTGAGATAGGCGCCCGCCGTGGATTTTTGCGCGTTGAACTCGGTGATCATGCGATCTTCCGCGCACTTGCCCTGGCGAAACATCCTCTCGACCGCCTGATCGAGCTCGAATTGGTTGTAGATGAGAGTCGACTCGGGCCCGTTGTGGTCGTTCTCGACGCGGAGAAATACTGGAAAACGCTCGGGTTTTCTCGGATCGTTCAGGCGGTAGACGTCGAAATCGTTGACGCCCTGCTCGTGAAGGTGGCGAAGCAGCTCGAAGCGGCGCATCGCGCGGAGAGGGTGATTCAAGAGGCGGACGGAATTCGGCCCGCGCTCGAGCGTGTTCCAGAAAAACGCGGCCTGCTCCCGCTCTTCCGGCGTCAGGCACTCGAGATCGGTGAACACGTGGGTGACGAGCGGAACCTTCCGCGAGCGGAACAGCTCGTCATAACTGATGACCTCGACGCGCGAGGCGAAATCGCCAGCCCACTCGTCGAGAAAGGGTTGCATGGTCAGCCGGTGCCCGGCGCGGACGATGAATCGCAACATGGTTCGCTCAAAGCCCCTTAAATCTGGGCGAATCTCCGGATCGGAGAATTAAATACTAACACCGGTGATGGAGTGAAAAAGAGCTTTCGTCGAGTCAGTCGGCTTCTGGAAGGCCCATTTCCATCTGCCGCTGTTGGAAGCTGTATAGGGTCGCATAGTAGCCGTTCATCGCGAGAAGCTCGCCGTGGGTTCCCGTCTCGACCACGCGACCGCGGTCCATGACGATGATGCGATCGGCCATGCTGACCGTGGAGAATCGGTGCGAGATCAGGATGGTCGTACGACCTTCGGCTAGGCGTCGAGAGCTGCAGAAGAGCTGATACTCGGCTTCTGCGTCGAGGCTCGCGGCCGGCTCGTCCAGGATGAGCAACGCTGCGTCGCGGGCCAGAGCGCGGGCGATCGCGATCTGCTGCCATTGCCCGCCGGAGAGGTCGATGGATCCGAACTCGCGGCCGAGCTGGGTGTCGTAGCCTTCAGGCAAGCCCTCGATCATCGGGGCTATTCCAGCGCGCTCGGCGATGCTGTGAATCTCGCCACTGCCGTTCGCAAGCAGGGTCCGCCACTTTCCGTACGCGATGTTCTCCCGTGCCGTCGTCTCGTAGCGGCCCGGGTGCTGAAAGACGAAGCCGATGCGCTCGTGGAGATAGCGCTGAGAGAGAGCGCGAAGATCCTGCCCGTCGATCAGAATGCTTCCGTCGTCGGGATCGTAGAATCGTGCGAGTAGATGCACGAGCGTGGTTTTCCCGGCGCCATTCCGTCCTACCAGTGCGACGATCTCGCCCGCCTCGATCCGCAGCGATACGCCTTGGAGAGTCGGCCGCTTCGCGTCCGGGTAGGTGAACGTGACGTTGTGAACCTCGATCGCGCCTCGCGTGATTCCCGTCGTCTTCCCCGTCGTCCGCTGAATCACCGGCTTTACGTCCAGGAACTCGCGGAGGTTCGAGATGTAGAGGGCCTGGGTCATTCCGCGGGTGCTCGAGAGAACGACGCTCTCGAGCGCGTTCCGGAGCCGCAGCGCGGCCATCGCGAAGACGGCAATGTCGCCGACGGAAAGATCTCCTGCGATGACCCGGCTGACGACACGCCCGAACATGAAATAGACAGCGAGCGTCGTCAGCACCGCGAACAAGGAGCCACCGACGAAGGTCCGGACGTGTCGCAGACGATTGCGATCGCGAAAGTCGCTCATCAGTCGGCGGTAGCGCTCGACGACCACGGGACCGAGATCGAGGAGCTTCACTTCCGGCACTTGCTCGCGCGTGAGCACGAGCGTCGTGAAATAGCGGGTCCAGCGGCGCTTCGTGGCACGCGTGCGCTCGTCCTCGTAGAAGCGCTTCGAGATCCGCCACTGGAAGAGGAAGTGGGCGAGGGCGAACGGCAGGAGCGCTAGCAGTGCGAGCGGCTCGAGCACGAAGAGAATGCTCGTCAGCGAGAGGATTTGAATGCTGTGGGTGATGAAGCTGAGCGAGCTCGCGAGCAGCCCGACCAGATGGAACGTCGTGTTCTGGCGTGCGCGCTCCAGCGTGTCCTGGAACTGCGCGCCTTCGAAGTAGCCGATGTCGAGCCGATCGGCGTGCTCCATGATGCTCGAGGTGACGTCGAGATCGAAGTCGTCTTCGAAGCGCGCTTCGGCGTAGCGGTCGAACATTCGGCTGACGACGTCGCTCGCGGTGACAATGAGGCCGGCGACGAGCCACGGGAAGACCGAAGATAGATCCGGCTCGGACTGACCGGCGGCGAGCACGACCGCGTTGACGAGGCCGCGAATCATGATCGCGAAGGCGGCCGGCACGAGACCGACGAGAAGCGCGCAAACGATTCGCCCGATGAGGAAGAGCCGGTGCGAGCGCCACGCGAGACGGAAGGCCCAGCGTCCGCTGCGGAGCAGCTCGGCGCTGGCCTCGAATGATTTACGGAGCGTTTCGGAGAGGGGCTTGGCCATTCGCTTGGGCCGTCGCGTCGCGACGCGCCTCGAGAGCGGCACGTCGTCGCGAGAAGCCGGAATAGTCAAGCATAGCTGGCCGCGCGTGCTACAGACGAAAAAAGACGCCGTGCGCTCGCACGTGGATTCGACCCCGCTTCCCGCCTAGGTCTCCGGGCCCATGGACCTCGAAGGAAAAGCGGCAGTTGTCACCGGCGGAATGGGAATCCGCAGCTGAGCCGAGCTCGGCTCAGCCCGATTCAGTCGCGGGCGCTCAAAGCTTCGGGATCACGCTCTCGCCGAAGACGCGAAGCTGGGTCGTGTCGGCAAAATTGACCGTGAGCTCCCAGAGGCCGTGGGTCTCGACACGGCGGTGGATCTCTTCGGCCATCTCTTCGGGCGTTCCGGCGAGGACGACCGGGTGTCTCAGTAGCTCGCTCGGACTGAGCCCGAACAAACCCGAAAGCTGCTCGGCGAGCTGGCGCGTCTCGGTCGGAGACGACGTCGGACCGTAGCTGTAGATGGTGCTCGCGTAACGAACCGCGTTGGCCGGCCGGCCCGCGCGCACGGCTTCCTCGCTCACGATCGCGAGCTTTTCCCTCACTACCGCATCCGAGAACGCGGCCACGGTTGGAATGGTCGTCGTTCCTTCGCCACCGATGGCCGGCGTCATGTGGATCACGTCGGCCCAACGTCCGGCTCTGCGGAGGATCCCGTTGCCACTACCACCGAGAAGTAGAGGCGGACCGGGTCGCTGAACCGGGCGCGGCAGCAGGATGGCGTCGCGGACGCGGTAGTACTTGCCCTCGTAAGAGAAGCGATCGTTCGCCCAAAGGCCGCGCATGATGTCGACCGCTTCGTCCATTCTGCGGAGCCGTTCGCCGATCGGCGGGAACTCGAGACCGAACATGTCGAACTCGGCGCGCGTCCACCCGGCGCCGACTCCGGCAACCACGCGCCCGCCGCTGGTCTCGTCGATTTGCGCGAAAAGGCGCGCCGTCGTCGCCGGATGCCGGTAGAGCATGCACGCGACCTGACTGCCGAGTCGGATGTGAGTCGTCCGCTGCGCGAGCGTGCTCATCACGAAGAAAAGGTCGTAGGTCGGCAGGTCGGTCTGAAGCGTGCCAAGGCGCTCGAAAATGAAGTGGTCGGGCGTGTAGACGACGCCGAATCCCAAGTCTTCGGCCATGCGCGCGTCTTCGATGACGGTTTCGATGCCGGGACGATCGCGTCGTGCTTGCCCCCCGGCGACCTGAATCGCGAGTTGGATTTTCATGGCTGCAGCAGCGTCTCCTTCCAGCCGTCGCCGGCTCTTTCGAACACCTCGCGGATGTGGAGCCTCGGCTCGCGCCGCGTCCAGAACTCGAAGCGAGCGGGCACGAGGCGATATCCGATCCAACGCTCCGGCCGCGGCACTTCGGCGCCACGGTAGCGCCGCGTGGCCGCGCGGTAGGCGGTGTCGAGCTTGGCCCGCGAAGTGAGCGGGGCACTTTGGCGCGACACCAGCGATGCGATGCGGCTCGCGCGCGGTCGCTCCGCCCAATATGCGTCCGCCTCGGCCGCGCTCACCTTCGCGACCCGCCCGTCGATTCGCACCTGACGCCCGGTCGCGTCCCAGTAGAAGGCGATCGATGCGTGAGGATTCTTTGCGAGGTCTCGCCCCTTCCGGCTCTCGCAGTTCGTATAGAAGACGAGACCGTCATCGCTCGCGTCCTTTAGGAGGACGTAGCGTACGGAAGGCCGGTGTCGTGAGTCCACGGTCGCAAGAGCCGCCGCTTCCGCTAGCGGCGCGCCCGCGTTGCGCGCGGCTCTCAGCCAACGACGAAGGCGGTCGATCGGATCTGCGGAGCTGCGACGGTTTCTCGGCACGGCGCGCGACTCTAGAGACGCGCGCCGGTTCGGTCAATGGGGAGAGCGAGCCGCGGCAAGCTCGTCGAGACGCGCGCCGATCAGCGCGTCGATTCGCGTTGCGATGATCTCGTTGCCGCGGTCGTTGACGTGGCAGCCGTCGATGTAGACTTTCTCGTCGCCGTCGAAGGCGTCGGTGAAGTCGTGCATCCAATCGTTGCCTTCCTCGGCGATCATTTTCCGCACGATCGGGTAGAGCTTCGTGTAGTCGGCCGAGCGAGCGGGTGGATCGCTGCGGAGAAAGTCGAGGTGGCTCAAATTTGGCGAGCCGACCACAGCAAGGGGTTGAAGGATCGCGTGGATCTCGATCCCTCGCGAGTCGGCTAGGGCTTTGGCGTTCTTCCAGTTGTTGAGGAGAGCGCGCGCCACACGCTCGGCGGCACCGAGCTCGTCTTGGCATCGAGACGAAGGGCCGGCGGCTTTGAGGCTCTTTCCCCACGCATAGAAGATCACCTCGCGCACGGCGCCGAAGAGTACGTCCGCTGCGAAGGATGGCGGGCTCAAGCGGCGCGCCATGTCGGATTCGTGTGAGTGCCCGTTGATCGACGTGTCTTCACGGCAGAGCGTGAAGAAATCGTTGCAGCCGTCGTAAAACACGGCGACGTCCGTTGGCTGCTCGGCGTTGACGGTGTTGACCAGTCGCTCGAAGCCCTGGCGACTCACGAACGCCGATTCGCCATGGTTGTGCACGGCCAAGCCGGGTCGGAGCGATGCGAGCGCAGCCGGGATGGTGTGCGCGTCGTCGACACCTTTTCCCCAAATGGTCGAGCCGCCGAACATGCGAACGTGACCGAGCGGGCTAGCGGGCGCTGCCCCGTGTCGCCGGTCGCCGTCGGCACCGACCGTCGTCCACTTGCCTTCGAAGGGCTCGCGCTGCCAAGCGAGATACGGCACGTAGCGCGAGCGGAGCTGCGAGAACTCGCGAAAGATCTCCTTTGATTTGGTCTTGTCCTCGAAGCTGTCGCGCCCGGCTTTTTCGCTCACCGGCATGAACGTTCGGTCGAGAAAGGCGCGCCCGTCGTAGCCCAACGCGGCCAAAAAATTGAGCCCCGTCAGCAGCACGAACAGAACGATCAGATTTCCGGCTATGAGCCGGAGCGCACGACGCAGCTTACCCATGCCGTTCCGCGCCAGTCCCCCGCCCCCCGCCAACCTATTGAAACTCCAGCCTGAAATAAATCATTGACAACGTAAATTTTACGGCGTAAACAGGAGCCGTGCCGAGGGCAGCTTTAAGTACCGTCGAGATCACGGCGTTTCGTGACCGAATTCGCGAGGCTGCAGCGCGTTTGTTCGCCGAAGCGGGCTATCCCGCCGTCACACTCCGCGCAATCGCGGCGGAGGTCGGCTGCAGCCCGATGACTCCGTACCGCTACTTTCACAGTAAGGAAGAGATCTTCGCGGTGGTGCGAGCCGAGGCGTTTCGCCGTTTCGCCGATGCGCAGGAACGGGGAATCCGTGGAATTGACGATCCTACCCTTCGTCTCCACGCGCTCGGACGCGTCTACGTCGACTTCGCGAAGGGCGACCCTCAGTCCTATCGGCTCATGTTCGAGCTCGGGCAGGCGCCCGCTTCGGACAACGCCGAGCTTCTCGTCGAGGGCGAGCGAGCTTGGCACGTGATTCGCGGATCGGTGGCTCGAGCCGTCGAGGCCGGCGTGCTCGACGGAGACCCGGACACGCTGGCCCACGTTTTTTGGTCGAGCGTGCACGGTCTCGTCTCGCTGGCACTCGCGGGGAAGCTCGAGATTGGCCGGAGCCTCGATGATCTGGTCGAGCCGGTGATGTCGACGCTGATGCGTGGAACGAGAAAGGAGAAATCGACGAGTTGATTCGTAACCGAGCGCTCAGGGTGGCGAGCGCGCAATACGCGGAGAGTTCCGCGAGGAGACACACCATGGGTGTTCACATCGGAGAGCAGGCAACGACGAAGCGTTCGGATTCACCGCCAAATGTAGGAAACGTAGGAAACGCAGGCAAGGATGACGCGGCGGCGGCGCGACGCCGCGCGTGGTTCACGGAGGCGTGGAAGCCCACGCGGCGCGAAGACGCCTATCGTGTCTCGCGCATCGAAGGCGAGGTGCCGCGGGAGATTCACGGCACCCTCTATCGAAACGGGCCGTCTCAGCGCGTTTTGCCGAAAGCGGGCTACCAGGCGCTGCACCTCTTCGACGGCGACGGCCTCGTGCACGGTTTCCGCATCGACGACGGCTCCGTCCACTATCGCGGTCGCTTCGTCGAGAACGACTGCGCGCGCTTCGAGCAGAGTGAGGGCGTGTTTTGCCTCGACAGCTTTCAGACCCGCGCCGACGTTAAGACGGACAAGTTTCTCTATCGCGTACAACCCAACACCAACGTCGTCTTTCACGGCAACAAGCTGATGGCGCTCGTCGAGAACGCGTTTCCTTTCGAGATGGACCCGCGGACCCTCGCATCGATCGGCGAGAACGATTTCGGCGGCAAGCGAATCGGGATGAGCGTCTCTGCTCATCCGAAGATCGACGGCAAGACCGGACAGATGGTGGTCCACGGCTACCAGCCCTTCGAGCCCTACCTGCAGCTCTACATCGTCGAGCCCGACGGAACCTGCTCGCTTGCGGAAAACGTCGACGTGCCATTTGCGGGGATGATGCACGACATGGCGATCACCGAGAACTACGTCGTGTTCATTCTCCCGCCGGCCGTCATCGACGGGCAGGCGCTCATGAGCGGCGAGAAGCCGTTCCAGGACGCGATGACCTGGGAGCCGGAGCGCGGCCTCCTGTTCGGCATTCGCCGGCGCGAAGCAGGCTCACCGGTGCGGTGGCTGCGTGCTCCGTCGGTCGGCTTCATCTTCCATCCGGGCAACGCCTACGAGAAAGACGGCAAGATCGTCTTCGACGCTTGCACGTATCTCGACGGCGAGAAGCTGCTCTGGTCTACGCTGCCGAAGTGGCGCTCGGGCAGCGCGTTCGGCGACGGCGCTTGGCAGGCCCGGCCGTTTCTCTACGAGATCGACGTCGAGGCCGGTACGGTCCACGAGCGCCAGCTCGACGACCGCGGCGCCGAGTTCCCGCGACTCGACGACCGACTCGTCGGGTACGAGAATCGCTACGGGTACGCTGTTCGCATGCCGAAGGATGCCGGCGGCAACGACGAGCCGTGGAACGTCATCACGAAGTACGATCGTCGTGGCGGGCCGAGCGCAGTCCACGAGTTCGGCGACGGGCAATTCCCGGGTGAGCCAGTGTTCGTTCCGCGCTCAGCCGACGCTGCGGAGGACGACGGGTTCGTGCTGACCACGGTCTACGACGGACCAGAGGCGAGCACGTACCTCGCGATTCTCGATGCGCGCGACATGGCGGGCGCACCGCTCGCGACGTGTCACCTCGAGCATCCGATCCCGATGGGTTTCCACGGCAATTTCGCAGCGGGCGTGGTCTGACGCCGAGCGACGCCGCGCGTTGCTCCGACGAGAGTCGGCGTACACGCGGCGTCGCGCTGCGGCGCTTGCGGGGACCCCCCTCGCTCGGAAGGCTCGCCGCAGCGCCGCTTCGCGACGCATTGCCGAGCACCTCGTCGATTGCCGTAAAGGTCCGCACCCGCCCCCGCGTATCAACCAGCGCATCACTCTTCCTCTAAGTGTGTGTTTGTGAAAGCGTTTCCCCATTCGCGGGGGCGCGTCGCGGGCTGCCCCTCTTTGGGGCCGTCGCGGACGATGGTGCCGAGGGTGTGAAGACCTCGACAACGCATCGAACGCGAGGCTACCACGGATGTGGGGCGTCGTAGCGCGATGCACCCGCCACGAAGGAGAACTTTAAGTGCAGGCCCTCGAGACCAGCGACACCGCTCCGGCCCGTTCGCGCTTCCGCCGGCGTTCGCGCAGCTCACCCGTTGCGGCAGCGGGCGGCGGTAGCTCGCGCAAGCGAACGATCTTGCTGCTCTTCGCCACCGGCGCGGTGCTCGGCATCGGCGTCACGTGGGAGTCGCACACGTCTCGCATTCAGGCTCGCGCGCTCAGCAGAATCGCCGAGCGCGCTACATACGCGGTAGAGCCGGGCGCGAGCCGCTCGATCGCGTTCCCACGTTTCGGCCCCTACGACGAGCGCCTCGGCTACACGCGGTTGTCCGGGTACGTGCGTCGCCTCACCACCGAAGGCTACGAAGTCGAGTCGCAAGCGCGATTCAGCCCGACGCTCTTCGACCTTGCGGCACTCGGCGTCTACCCGATCTATCGAGAGAAGAGCCAAGCCGGTCTCGAGATCGTCGACGGCACGGGCACGAGGATGTTCAAGGCGGCTTACCCTGCCCGCGCCTTCGACTCCTTCGACGACGTCCCGCGGGTAGTCGTCGAGTCGATTCTCTACGTCGAGAATCGCGAGCTGCTGCAGCCCGGCGACCCGCGGCGCAATCCTGCGGTCGAGTGGTCGCGTCTCGTGAAGGCGGCGTTTTCCTACGGCATGGAGATCGTCGATCCGGGTCGTGCCGTTCCCGGCGGGAGCACGCTCGCCACCCAAATGGAGAAATTCCGTCACTCGCCGGGCGGTGTGACGATGTCGCCCGCCGACAAGTTGCTCCAAATGGTGACGGCGAGCCTCAGGTCGTATCGCTACGGTGAGATGACGGCGCGCGCTCGCCAAGAGATCGTCGTCGACTATTTGAATTCCATCGCGTTCGCTGCGCGGCCCGGCTACGGCGAAGTGATCGGCCTGCCGATGGCGCTCGCCCTCTGGTACGGCGTGGATCCGGACGAGACGTTGAGGCTGCTCTCCGAGACCACGCCGAGCTACGCAGATCTCGGCGCGAAAGCGCTCGCGTACCGGCAAGTCTTGAGTCTGCTTCTCGCCGCGCGCCGCCCGACGTTTTATCTGATCGAGAATCCGCAGGCGCTTCGCGAGCGAACCGACGGCTATCTGAAGATTCTCGCCGAAGAAGGGATCATTTCGACCCGCGTACGAGACGAAGCGCTCAGCATCACCGTGGCCCCGGGCGGCAAGCCCTTCGTTCCGGAGGAAATCGTTGCCGGTGACCGGGGCGCGGCCCGATCGATCCGAAACCGGCTCTCTCAGATGATCGGCGCGCGGAGCTTCTACGAGCTCGACCGTCTCGATCTCTCCGTGGATAGCTCGGTGAACGAAGAGCGCCGAGCGGCGGTCACGCGCGTGCTCGAGTCCATCAAGCAGCCGGAGACCGCGGTCTCGCTCGGGCTCACGGGCGAGCGCCTCTTGGCGGCGGAGGGTAGGGGTGCGGACAAGGTCGTGTACTCGTTCACGCTCTACGAGGCCGGCGAGGACATGAATCGGCTTCGCATCCACGCCGACACGCTCGGCAGTGCGCTCGACGTGAACGACGCCGTCATGCTCGATCTCGGCTCGACGGCGAAGCTGCGCACTCTCGTCACCTATCTCGAAGTTTTCTCGGAGCTCCAGCTGCGTCTTTCGAAGCTCAGTGCGGAAGAGCTCGCGAAGATCGTCGTGCATCGCTCGGACGCGATGACGTACTGGGCCGTCGACCGTGTCCGGCGGTACCCGAGCGAGCCGCTCGTCGAGTTCCTCGACGCGTCGATGCAACGAGAGTACTCGGGCAGCCCGCACGAGACGTTCTTCACGGGCGGCGGTATCCACCGCTTCAACAATTTCAACAAGGACGACGACTACAAGCGCTTCACCGTCGGAACCGCATTCAGGCACTCCGTGAATCTCGTGTTCATTCGGATGATGCGCGACGTCGTCAACTACCACATGTTCGGAGGGGCGGGCTCGGCCGCAGACGTGCTGGAGAATCCGAAGCACTGGCTGCGACCGCACTACATCTCTCGCTTTGCCGAGCGCGAGAGTCGGCAGTTCCTTTCGGTTTTCTACCGCCGTTACAGCGGCAAGACCCCGGAGCAGATCGTCGAGCGCTTCTCGGCCGACCCGCGTCTGACGCCGCGACGTTTCACCGTCTTGCTTCGCGTCGTGCGCCCCGACCTCGACAAAACCGGAGTCGTCGTAGAGGTCATGCGTCGCTTCGAGAAGATTCCGCGGTGGGCATTGACGGAAAAGCTCGCGAACGAGATCTACGACACGGCCAACCCGAATCGGTACGAGCTGAACGACCTCGGCTATCTGACGCGCACCCACCCTCTCGAGATTTGGGCCGCGTCGTATCTCGCGCGAAATCCCGATGCGTCGCTCGACCGAGCCTACACCGACAGCAACGATGCGCGGCGCATGGCGTATCGCTGGCTGCTCAAGCCGCGGCGACCGGAAGTGCAGACGAAACGGATCCGGCAAGAGCTCGAGATCGATGCGTTCAAGGCCATCCACGCGCGTTGGAGAAATCTGGGCTATCCGTTCAAGACGTTGGTGCCGTCGTACGCGACGGCGATCGGCAGCTCGGCCGATCGCCCGGACGCGCTCGCCGCTCTGCTCGGCATCATCGCGAACGGCGGAATGCATCGACCGGGCGTGAGGGTGGAGAAGCTCCGCTTCGCCGAAGGGACGCCGTACGAGACGGTGGTCGCGAAGCGCAACGACCTCTCGAGACGCGTCCTCAGAGCCGACGTGGTCTCCGTGGTGCGAAAGGCGATGCAAGACGTCGTCGAGAACGGCACCGCGCGTCGCGTGTTCCACAGCGTGGTCGGTCCCGACGGCGTGCCGCTCGTCCTCGCGGGCAAGACGGGCACGGGCGATCACGTCCGGAAGACCGTAAACGCCCAGGGCGTCGTGTTGAGCGAGGAAGCCGTGAGCCGCACGGCGACGTTCGCCTTCATCCTCGGCGATCGTTTCTACGGTGTGATCGGCGCCTTCGTGAAAGGCCCCGAATCGGCAGACTACGAATTCACGAGCGCGCTCGCGACGCAGGTCTTCAAAGTGTTGGCGCCGGAGCTGAACGCTCTCGTCGCCGGCGTGACCGGCGAGCCCGCTGCACCGGCGCCGTCGGTGCTGAGTGGGTCGCTTCCCGCTCCGCCGCTCTCCTAGCTCAGGTTCCGCGCCAAACCGGCTTTCGCTTCTCGACGAAGGCGCGCTGGGCCTCACGAGCGTCGTCGGTTTTCCGAAGCTCGCGACCGATCTCTTCCTGTCTGAGGTAGGCGTCGGCGAGCGGCAACGCGAGGAGCTCGCGGACGCCTCGACGAGTCTCGCGCACGGCGAGCGGTGCGTTGGCCGCGATCGCATCGGCCCAGTCGAGCGCGGTCGAGAGCAACGCATCCGGCTCCACGATACGGTTCACGAGTCCTATCGCGAGCGCGCGCTCCGCGTCGATCGGCTTGGCGGTGAGCAACAGCTCGTGCGCGTGGACCCAACCGATTTGTCGCGACAACAGCACAGTCGCATTGCCCGTCGGGTAGAGACCGAGCGCCACCTCTTCGAGCGCGAACGTCGCGTGAGGCACCGTCACGCGTAGCTCCGCCGCCAGCATCATGTCGAAGCCGCCCGCACGCGCGTGGCCGTTGATCGCGGCGATCAAGGGCTTGCCAAGGTCGAAGCCCGCGAGCAGCGCGGTTTGCGCGCTTCGTAGGCCCGCGAAGTCCTCGTCGCTGACCCTCTCGCCGCGAGCGAAGCGCTGCGAGATCGGAATCGTCGTCTTCATGTCCATGCCGGCCGAGAACACCCTCGTACCGGCTCCCGTCAAGACAGCCGCTCGGATGCTCTCGTCCCCGGCAATGCGCCGCCACGCCTCCGCGAGACCGACGAGCATCGGCGGATCGAGAGCGTTGGCGCGCTCCGGCCTATCGAGGGTGACGATGGCGACGCCGGAATGCTCTTCTGGGGTCTCGAAGCGGATCGGCATCTAGATATCCATGCGGTCTTTGCCCGCGTGACACCACTCGAGCAAGGCTCCGGTCCCGGCTCGCTCGGGTCCTTGGACCGGGCGGCGCGCTCGTCTAGGATGCCGCGCGATGACCGACCCCGCGGCACTCGACGGAAGAAGCCCCCCCGGCTCGATGATTGCGCGCTGGGCTCTGCGCCTCGGCCTCGTGGCGCCGCTCGCCGCGATTGGCGGTACCCTCGCGGCGTCGCGCGAGCTGGTCAGTCCGTTTCTGGGGTTCCGGCTCTTCGGCCTCGCGCTCCCGCTCGCGGTCGTCGGCCTCGTGCTCGGATGGGTCGCGCTGCTTCGAAGCCGAAAGGGACGGAATCCGAGCGGACGCCGTCGCGCCCTCGTCGGCTCCGTACTCTCCGTCCTCACTCTCTCGGCCGTCGTCGGTCTCGCGTTGCCGAGCGCGCCATTCCCGCTCATCAACGACATCACGACGGACCTCGCGGATCCTCCGAAGTTCGTCAAGTGCGCAGATCTGGTGCCGAATCGCGGGCGCGACCTGTCCTACCCGCCTGACTTCGCCGAGCAGCAGAAAGCCGGGTACCCGACGCTAACGGGCCGCGTACTACCGATCGAGCCAGTGTTCGCGGTAGAGCGCGTCGTCGCGGCGCTCGAGTCGTTGCCCGGCACGACCATCGTCGACGTCGACCCTGAAGGCGGCCGGGTGGAAGCGATCAGCACGACGCGCGTGTTCCGCTTCGTCGACGACATCGTCGTTCGCGTTCGTGCCGAAGGTAACGAGAGTCGCGTCGACGTGCGGTCGAAGTCGCGAGACGGCAAGGGTGATCTCGGCGCCAATGCGGCACGGATCGAAGGATTCATGTTGGCGCTTCGCTGACGAAGGAAAAGGAATGGCGTCTCAAAGGGTGACCTACACGCTCGACGGCAAAGTCGCCGTGCTTCGAATGGACGATGGCAAGGCCAACGCCATTTCGTCGGAGCTCATCGACGAGCTGGACACGTTGCTCGAGCGCGCACGCTCGGAAGCGCGAGCGGTCGTGCTCGCGGGGCGAGAGGGGCGGTTTTCCGGCGGCTTCGATCTGACGGTGATGATGACGAGCCCGGAGTCGGCACGAGAGCTCGTCAACACCGGCGCGCAATTCCTCATGAGCCTCTATCTTCACCCTCAGCCCGTGGTCGCGGCCTGCAACGGGCATGCGCTTGCGGCCGGCGCGTTGCTACTCCTCGCAAGCGACGTTCGAATCGGAGCAGAGGGTGCGTTCAAGATCGGTCTCAACGAAGTCGCGATCGGAATGCGCTTGCCCATCTTTGCAATCGAGCTAGCGCGGGAACGATTGTCGCGGCGGCACTTCGTTGCGGCATCGGCTCTCGGCCGCGTCTACAGCCCGACCGAAGCGGTGGACGTAGGCTACCTCGATCGTGTGGTGCCTCCCGACCGCTGCTTCCAGGAAGCGGTCGCCGCTGCGCGGAAGCTCGCCGATCTTCCCACCGGTGCAGTCGCCGAGACCAAGCGCCTGACGCGCCAACCTCTAGTAGAGCTCGTAGTCGATACCCTCGACGAGGACTTGGAAACCGTGGCGCCGCCGGGCGTGGCCGAGAACTGAGGCGCGCGTGACGACGAAGCCGAGCATCACGCTGACGGTATTCACCGACGTCCTTTGACCTTGGTGTTACAACGGGGCGGTTCGCCTCGTGGCGCTCAGAGACGAACTGGCAGACGGGCTCGCGATCGAGCTCGTTTGGAAGAGCTTTCTTTTGAGACCGTACCCGAGTGCGCGGCCCCTCGACGCATTTCGTGCCTATACCGAGTCCTGGCTCAGGCCGGCCGCCCAGCCGGACGGTGGAAGGTTTCGACCCTGGGCCACCGATGCGCCTCCGCCGTCGCATTCGGTACCGCCGCAAATCGGGGTGAAAGCGGCCGAGCGCCTCGGCGCCTTCGACCGCTATCACTTCGCGCTGATGGACGCGTACTTTTACGCGAACCGCGACGTCACCAATGCGCAGACCCTCGTGGACGTTGCCGTCGAGTGCGGCCTCGACGCGAACCGCTTCATCGCCGCCCTCGGTGACGACGAGCTTCGCCGCCAAGTGCTCGACGAGCACAACGAAGCGATCGAGCTCGGCGTGACCGGAGTCCCGGCCGTGGTTACACCCGACGGTCTCGTCATCCCCGGCGCGCAAGACCGCGCCTTCTACCTTCGCCTGGTTACAAAACTGGCTTCACGGTAGAAGGGGACAGTCGCTATTTTTCGCCTTCGGAAAAATAGCGACTGTCCCCGTCTATGTTGACCCCAGAAACGATAACCCGCGAAGCCGCCCGCGTTCACCCACGCGTCGTCGCCATTCGCCGCGCCATTCATCGCGAGCCCGAGCTCGGCCTCGTGACGCCGAAGACGCAGACGGTGATCACCGACGAGCTGCGTCGCATCGGCATCGAAAGCTTCGCGCTCGGAGGCGGCTGCAGCTCGGTGCGCGTGGACATCGAAGGACGGGCCGCAGGCCCAGCCAGGAAAGCAGGCCCCGCAGGGAAAGAAAGCCCCGCTCGCTGCGTCGCGCTGCGCGCCGACATGGACGCGTTGCCCCTCAGCGAGCACGCAGACGTCGAGTGGACCTCGCGATCCGCCGGTCGAATGCATGCCTGCGGCCACGACGGCCACGTCGCCATGCTGCTCGGTGCCGCCGATATTCTGAACGCGCACCGCGACGAGTTTTCCGGCACCGTGAGACTCCTCTTCCAGCCGGGCGAGGAGGGCTACGGCGGCGCCGAGGTGATGATCCGCGAGGGATCGCTCGCGGGCGTGGACTCTGCCTTCGCGCTCCACTTGGAGCCGAGCCGCTCCACTCGCCTCGTCTCACTCCGCCGCGGTACCATGCTCGCTTCCTTCGACAACTTCCTGGTCACGTTCCGAGGCGCGGGCGGCCACGCGTCGACGCCGCATGCAACGAGGGATCCCATTCCGGCCATCGGACCCTTCGTAGATGGTCTCTCGCACGTCGTCGCGCGCGAGATCGACCCGGATGATCGGGTCGTCATCAGCGTCACACGCGTCACGGCAGGCACCACCGACAACGTGATCCCGCCGACGGCAGAGTGTCTCGGCACCATTCGCGCGCTCACGGCGACGGGACGTGCGCGAGCACGCGAGCGACTTCGCCGCGTCGCCGAAGGTGTGGCGTCGAGTCGTGGGTTGGAGATCGACATCGAGCTTCATGAAGGCTACCCACCGACTCTGAACGCGCCCGAGATCGTGGAAGACGTGATGCGCGCTGCGACTCGCTTGGAGCTCGGCGTCGAGGACATGCGCTCTCCCTTCATGGGAGCGGAAGATTTTTCGTATATGCTCGAGCGGGTACCGGGAGCGATCGCATTTCTCGGGTGCAAAACCTCCGGTGGGGGCCCCCTCCACTCCGACCTCATGAAGTTCGATGAGAGCGCGCTCGAAGTCGGCACGGCCCTCCACGTCGCCGTCGCGATGGAGCTGCTAGGGCGGCGAAACCCGTGATCCACATGGATGAGGTCTTAAACGTTTGCGCAGGAGCGATGTCCACGTCCGCGGTGCCCGCGGGCGAGGTCATCCTCACCGACGGCGCGCGCGCGGGCGTTCTCTTCGTGCTTGCGGAAGGTGAAGTCGAGATCTTGAAGGGAGACATCCAGATCGTGGTTCTCTCGGAGCCCGGCGCCGTGCTGGGGGACATCTCGGTCCTGCTCGATGCCCCTCACACGGCGACGGTAAAGACCGTCACGCCCTGCCACTTCTACGTGATCGACGCGCCGGAAGATTTTCTTCGCGCGCACCCCGAGGTCGCGCTCGACATTGCGCGCCGCCTCGCCGAGCGCTTGCACTCGATGACGTCCTACCTCGTCGATCTGAAGAAACAGTACGAAGGCAGCGACGATCACTTCGGCATGGTGGACGAGGTGCTCGAAACACTCTCGCACGCGCAGCGCTCCCGCCACGAGCCCGGCTCGGATCGAGACCCCGATCCCGACGTCACCTGAGGCTGGGCTTTCGTCGATCGCGCTATCTCGACTTGCGGAGGTGCTTCTCGATCCAGCCGGCGATCTGTTCGAGCTCCGCCTTGGCGACGATGACTCGATCGATCAAGAACCGCTCCGCCGCGGCGGTGCCGACGACGAGGCGGTATCCATTCAGGTGAAGAAAGACGGCGGTGAGCGCGAACGCCACCCGCTTGTTTCCGTCGATGAACGCGTGATTCTGCGAGAGACTCTGCATGAGCGCCGCCGCCTGCAGCGATCAACCCGTAACTTCTTCCTCGCTGTCGGTAAAACTTGCCGACGTTTGCCGGACGCGCGCGTAGGCGCGACAGCCTACGACTTCGAACGGCAGCGTGAGTTACGGCGAACCGCCGGTCGCCGCGAATGCGCGTCGGACATGGCATGCACGTTGCTAGACCGTATCAGCCGCCAGCGCGCCCGGCGCGTTGGCGGTAACAGCCCGGGCTGCGACCGCCCCCGATATGGGGCGCGGAGATTCGGGGAGGAGTCCGACGATGATTGTGCTTCCACGCGCGCGCGCCGCCCGTGTCGCATTCTTGTCCGCGCTCGCCGCGGCGGCGATTCTTCTAGTGACCGCGACCGCCGGCCGCGCGGCTTGTCCTGGTGAGTGCTCAATTCCGGGGAGAGGCTCCCAGTCGACGGAGTGCTTCGTCGAACACAACGGCCCCGCGTTCAACTTCCCAGCGGCCCCAAAGTCGCCGAAGCGCGTTCGCTGCTCCGACGGCGATCCGTCCTGCGATCTCGACGGCGAGGTTAACGACGCCGGTCGTCTACGTATTGCCACTTGCCTGAACAACACGGACTCGCGTGTTCATCGACCGCGGCGTTCCGTGGCAAGGTAAAGTGCCGCTGAGAGTGGCGTGCGAAAAGCGCAAGTCAGGACCGGAGATGCCGAGAAGACAAAAACTCAGGTCAGCGCGAACGGTCGCAATCAGGCGTAGTCGGTGTGAACCGCGATCCGGAGAAACGCCGCGCTCCAGGCGGCGAACCGGCGAAACATCTCACGTTTCGCCGTCTTCCGGATCAGACTCGTAATCCCTAGGTCGGCATCACAACGGCTCGGTCTTGAACCGACGAAAGCGCGCAAAATCCCGGTCTTCCGTGATGAGAGCGGTCACGCCGGACTCCCGGCAGACGGCAACGATCTGCGCGTCGAAAACCAGGTTGCCCACTGCGTTTGCCTCGCGAACGGCGTCTGCGAAGTGAGTCATGAAAGACGCTCCGCTGTGGAGCACGCGAACGCTCGGCGAGGCGAGCAACTGGTCCACGGCACGGCATGCTTCGTCCGCGCTATACGGGGGATCGAACAGCTTCGGATGGGTCACGACGCGCACGAACTCGGTGACGCAGAAGACCGGGATGGCCCAAGGCGCGTCGGCTTCGGCGAGCGCCGTGAGCTTCGCGCGCGCCGCGCGGTGCTGCGGTAGCTCTTCCCGGTGCGCGTAGACGAGGATGTTCGTGTCGACTGCAATCACCCGCGCCCTTCCATCCGTTCGTAGAGCGCGTCACGATCGGCGAGATTCGTTCCGGGAACGAGGCGGCCTTTCTTTGTCAGCAGCTTCAGCTTGAATGGCTTGCCGCGGCGCTTCCGAGGGGTCACCCGATCGCGCAGCGCTTCCTCGACCACCCGCGTGAGCGTTTTGCCCTCCTCCGCCGCCAGCTTCTTCGCCTGGCGCAGAACCGTGTCATCGAGGTCCAGGGTCGTTCGCATGCATAAATATGTATCGTGCTAGGCAGACTTCTGTCAATCACGACTTTGGTATTTCGTGAACCGAGAGGCTCTGTTTCGGCCTGTTGCACTCGACTTTCCCGTCTCCGGTAGACGTCTAGAAGCGGATCCAGGAGGCGCGTTCGCCCAGAGGAATGCGACGATAGCAGCCTACGCTGCCATCGCCGCGCTCTAGCTCACGGGCATGCCGATCCGCCAGGCGGATCGAATGGTGTCACGCCGTCGGCATCGAAAGCATTCCGGTCGAGAAATCGAAGGTCGTCTCGACACCTGCGCCGGAGATGTTCGCCCCGAGGCTCGGCGGGTAGTCGTAGCTGACGTCGCCGAACGTCGCGTCGCTGGCGTCCACGCTGCAGATCACCGAAGCGTCGCCGTTGCAGCGACAGGCGTCGTCCGGGGGCGCGATGCCCGTAGCCGTGCAACTCTCGCAATCGTCGGGGATGATTACAGCTGGCGGGGGGACAACAGTCGCCCGGTGGCGCGAGCCGTCACAGACTTCGCCACTGCGGACGGGCTCTCCGAGCGGGTCGAGATACTTGGAACACAGTTCGTCATTTCCACGTGACGGAGAGTCCGGCCCGCGCCTATCAGTCCCCAGTCGGCGCCAGTCGAAACTCGAGCACCGATGGGTGGGCGTTCAGCACCTCGGCGAGCTCGCGAGCGTTGCCGGCGTCAGCCGTGCGGATCACCATTCGATACTCGAAGTAGCCGGCGTCGCCGTCGAGCCTGTAGCTCAAGTTCGCGATCGTGAAGCCGTGCCCCGTGACCAGCACGCGAAGCTCGTCCTCGGGAACGATCTTGTCGCGGGCGAAGCGAACGTAGAACCGCGCGTAAAATTGCACCGGCATGCGTGCCTCGATCCAACGGAACACCGAGAGCGTCCCGAGAGTCAGCACGGATGCGACCGCCGCAGGAAAGTAGAATCCGATGCCCACCAGGAGACCGATGGCGGCAGTGATCCAGATCGACGCGGCCGTGGTGAGGCCCCGCACCGAGAGGCCATCCTTCATGATGGCGCCGGCGCCGAGGAAGCCGATGCCGGTCATGATCCCCTGCGCCATGCGCGTCGGGTCGATCGCGGCGCGCACGTGCTCGGAGGAATGGAACCAGCGCGCCTCGTACACCGTGATCAGCATCAGAAGGCTCGTCGACATGCACACGAGTGCGTGGGTGCGAAAGCCCGCCGGGCGGCCATGGTAGCTTCGCTCGAGACCGATGAGCCCGCCGGTGACGAGCGCGGCCACGAGCCGAATGCACATCTCCTGGTAGGCGGGATCGTAGGTCGGCATCGTACGAGGATCCGGTGCGACGGCATGCGGGTCAAGACCCTCCTCGCTACCTGATGCCGCGGCTTCGGCCCTTTTCCCCGCGCGCATTCCGCTATGCTAGCCCGCCAACTCCTAGCGAGCCGGGCTGACAGATGGAACGCGGGGAATTCTGCGGACCACGTCACAAGCGACGTGCGAATGGCCTACGATAGAGTCGAATGTCGCTCAGGAGTCTTTTCGGTGGCGCGCTCACCGTACTCTCGATCGCGGTGGTAGCTGCACCCACGAGAGTGTGGTCCCAGCTCCGAGCGGACGGGAACGAGTTTCAAGTAAACACGATCACGTATGGTCTTCAGGCCGCGCCCGCGACGGCAACAAGCATAGATGGTGGTTTTGTTGTGGTGTGGCACGGACGGCAATCCATCCCCGGTGATCGCGTAGGTGTATTGGGTCAACGATACACGCGAGAGGGTGCGCGAGCAGGTATGGACTTTCCCCGCTCTCGTAGACGGCTAGATGCCGATCTGCGAGGCGTGTTCGAGCCAAGTCGTTTGATCGCGGCCGCGCGTTTCTCGTACCATGAAAATCCAATAGATAGGGTTCGATTTTCATGGTATTTTTTTCCATGATTCTACGCATGGATCTGCTGGCGCAAATCCGTCAGGCGCTCCGCCGCAGCCGGATCGTAGCACTCATCGGTCCGCGCCAAGCCGGCAAAACTACCCTGGCTCGCGAGATCGTTCCCGTGACCGGCGTGAACTACTTCGACCTCGAAGACCCTGCGAGCCTCGCGCGCCTCGCGGAGCCGACCACGGCACTGTCGCGGCTAAGAGGAGTCGTCGTCATCGACGAGGTCCAACGCCGTCCCGACCTTTTCTCGGTCCTGCGTGTTCTGGCCGATCGAAGGCCACTTCCCGCACGATTCCTCATCCTCGGAAGCGCCTCGCCGCGGCTACTCCGACAATCCTCGGAGTCGCTCGCCGGTCGGTTGGAGACGATCGAGGTATCGGGATTCTCTCTCGGTGAAGTCGGAGCAAAGGCCAGAGACGCGCACTGGCTACGCGGCGGGTTTCCGCCGTCGTTTCTGGCGCGCTCAGCCGCGGACAGTGCCGCGTGGCGGCGCGTGTTCGTGCGGACTTTTCTCGAGCGTGACATGCCGCAGTTTGGAATCACGATCCCTGCGGCAGCGCTGCTCAGATTCTTGACCATGCTCGCGCACGTCCACGGCAGCATCTGGAGCGCGGCAGATCCCGCGCGATCCCTTGGTGTGAGCGAGCCGACGGTGCGTCGCTATCTAGATCTAATGTCCGGCGTGCTGATGGTGCGGACGCTGTCACCTTGGCACGCGAACCTCGGCAAGCGACAAGTGAAGTCGCCCAAGGTCTATCTCCGCGACTCCGGGATTCTTCATCATTTGCTGGGTGTCGAGCGCGTTCGCGACCTACTGTCACACCCGAAGTGCGGGGCGTCTTGGGAAGGGTACGTCATCGAGGAGATCCTGAAGGAAGTGCAGCCGGACCAGGCCTACTTCTGGGCGACGCACCAGGGCGCGGAGCTCGACCTGCTGCTTTGGAAGGGCGGACGACGCTACGGCATCGAGATCAAGCGTGCGGACGCGCCGCGCCTAACACCGTCGATGCGCGTAGCCCTCGAGGATCTCGAGCTCGAGCGGCTCCTCGTGCTCTATCCAGGTTCGAAAACCTACGCGCTCGCCGAGCGCGTAGACGTACTACCGATGCACGAGTTCGTGACGGGCGCGTGGCAAAACTGGTTGCGGCCACGCGCAACGCGGACGCGCGACGACACGTCGCGCGCTTCGGCGAGGAAGAAGCACTGAAGCCGCCCTACGCCGCGCCGACGCGACTGCACACCATTGTTACGCCGCCTGCGTTCGCTCGACCGTCAGCTTGAGGCCGAGTGCACGAAGGAGCTCCATGATTGTCTCAATCTTCGGATTCCCTTGGCGCGAAAGAGTGCGGTAGAGACTTTCGCGGCTCACACCAGCGGCACGCGCGAGAGCGGCCATCCCTCCTTTCGCCACCGCCACATTGCGCAGCGCTTCCAACAGAACGGCCGGCTCGCCGTCTTCCAATGCAGCATTGAGATACGCGACGATGTCCTTCTGCTTCTTCAGATAGTCTGAACTCTTGTATGCAGCCGCTTTCATGCTTGCCTCCGATACTCTCGCCAGTATGACTTGGCTCGCTCACGGTCGTTCCTTCTCGCGCGAAGTACACTCGATACCCTTTGCCTTCGCGTATCCGCAGTTCGAACACCCCCGTACCGACAGCCTTCCAGTCGCCCGGGAGTCCGACACCGAGGCGATCGAGCTGGACGAGAATCCGCGCTTTCGCCCGCACATCTCGCAGCTTCGCCATCCACCGATCGAACGGAACCACGCCGTCGGTACGGCGATACTTCCGAATCTCGACCACCAGCCGAATGTAGCCCGCAGGCTACATTCGGTCAACCTCGAAAGTAGCATCACGCGCAGAGCTTTGCGTTCTAGATGCGCGGGGCGCGGCGCGCGGGTTTCTCGTTCCGGCGGGTTCGGGCTCCGCATCAAGCCCCGGTCGGGATGCCACGGGCGCCTCGCGCTACACCTTCCGGTGGTCGAGCATCGAAAACGGCTGCACGCGGTGGTAGCGCGGAATACGATACGCTGCGCCGTGAGCGAGTCCGCCCTGCGACGGGCCGTCAAAAGGGTGCCCTAGCAGCCTACCCGGACACCGCGCCTTTGTCGGGTTTCTCGGTCGCGCGTGCCCCTGTCAGAAGCTAGTGCTTTTGACGCCCGCTTGACCACCGAGCGCCTGTCTCCCCCTGGTTGCCCCGCAGCCTCGCCGTCATACTCCGAACAGGTATGCGTGCTGTTCTGCTGGTGCTCGCTATTCTCTCCGCTATCGCATTACGCCCGACCACGACGGCAGCGGCCGTGGTACCCGTAGGCCCCGAGTTTCGAGTCAACGAGACGGACACACGTTCGGGTTGGCTCGTCGATATCGCGACGAGCCCCGAGCGCGGGTTTGTCGTCGTCTTCGGGGACCGGGAGCGCCACGGCGCTCGCGAGACGTACATTCGCGGGCGTCGCTTCGGCCCCCGGGGCGAGCCACTAGGGAGCAGTTTTCGGATCGACTCAAGACGCCCGGCGGATCTTCGCGGCTCATGCTGCCCGGCGGTTGCGACCGATGCCTCCGGCGCTTTCGCCGTAGCGTGGTCTTGGGACGATCACCAGGTTCTGTTCCGACGGTTCGACGCGGACGGTGGCCGCCTCGGTGGCGAGCGTGATGTCAACCCAGAGGTGAAGGAGAGTGCGGTATTTGCTGACGCCGCAATGTGGCCCGACGGAAGGTTTGTCGTCGTCTGGGACGGTGGTGGCAGGCTGAGCAAGGCCCGCGTTTTCGACGCAACGGGGCACCAGCTTACAGACGTAATCTCCATCGACAGCGACCACGGCGGGGCCAACTTCAGTCCGCGCGTTGCGCGGAGGGCCGATGGAGGCTTCGTCTCCGCGTGGTTCAACTTCGAGTACGGAGTCGCTGCGCGCAACATTGGACGCATCTATCAGAGTGATGGGAAGCCTCGCGGGTCGGCTTTCGTGATCGACAGCACGATTTCCGGGTATCTCTCGTCTCCATCGATTGCGGGAGCGGCAGATGACGGCTTCGTGGTGTCGTGGACCAGACGGGAGTCGGCGGATGATCCAGGCGGAATCTACGCGCGGCGCTTTGATGCTCGCGGACGGCCTAACGGACCTGTGCTCACGGTCGGGACTCGCACCGAGGGGATCGTAGGTTTAACGGACGTGGGGTTACTACCGGATGGTGGGTTTGTCGTCGTTTGGGGCGAACACAACGTACTGAACCCAGAGATCCGCGGGCGCGAGTTTGGACCTGACGGATCAGCGCGTAGCGAAGTCTTCCAGGTTAGCGCGACGGGTGGCTCGGATTACCCGGCGGTAGCGACTGATGCGGACGGGGACTTCGTGGTGGTATGGAGCGTTCTTGCGGGCACTATGGCACAGAGATTCACCACGAGCCCCATTTGCGGAGATTCAGACGGAGACGATGAATCGACTGCGACGGATGCGCTGGTCGCCTTGCACGCGGCTATCGGTCTCGCCGATTGCGCTTTGTGCCTCTGTGACACTTCAGGGAACCGGTCCACGTCAGCGACCGATGCTCTCTTGATCCTTCGACATGGCACGGGAGAAGGCGTGTCCTTCGCGTGTCCAGCGTGTTCCTGACCGAGATCAACGCCTCCATTCGGTGCCGGTCCTGGTGCCGGTTGGCCATCGAAAACGGTCGTAGTCAGTCGTACTCGGTGTAACGCCAGTTCACGCGAAACTCCGCGATCTACACGACGAACCCGCGAAACACGTCACGTTTCGTCGTCGCCTCGATCCGTCTCACAATCCCTAGGTCGCTACGATCGCGTACCGTCCGTGCGACGGCGACCTACGCGATCTCTTCGAGCGGTCGCGTCAGCGCTTTGCTGAGATCGACTCGCTCATTTCCGGCGAGAGAGAACCACGTCGCGTTCTGCTCGGCCCCGTCGATCACGATGTGACAGGGGATGGGCCCGATCTGGCGCCCCGAGTTGAAGACCCACGTGGCGCCGATGCGGTCCACCCAGGAGCCTCCTTGCCGAAACGGGGACTGGTGAATGTGGCCCGTCATCACGATGTCGGGCTGATAGCGGCCGATCCACTCGACGAGATCGGTGTCGCCGTAGTGTTGCTTGCCGCCCCAGCTCGTCGGCGATTGGTCGGGCGGCGAGTGGTAGATCCAAATCCATTTGCCGCCGCTGCGACTTCGGATCTCGGAATCGCGCGAGAGCTGCGCGTCCACCTCTGCGCGCGTCGACGGACCGTCCCACCAAGGGCAGACGCTGAAGACGGTGTCGGCGATCTCGATTGCGTCTCCGTCGGTGACGACGCCGAGGCGCCGCACTCGCGACATCCACGCGGCGTACTTCTCACCTGCGGCGTTGGTCGCGTTCAAGTCGTGGTTTCCGGAGCTGACGATGAGCTTCGCGCGGGACTGGGCGCGTTGGAAGTACTTCAGAATCACGACGATCTGCGCTTCGAGCGCGACCGTGGAGGAGATGTCCAGGTGATCGCCGGCGACGACGACGAGGTCGAAGCGCTCGGCGGCGGCTTGGACCCAGTCGAGTTGCTTCAGCGTGTAGTGGAGGTCGGAGACGAGAAGGCACTTCATCGCGCGACGCTCCGCGCTCAAGGATCCAGCAACACGCCGGGGTTGAGAATGCTCGCGGGATCGAGCGTGCGCTTCGCGGCTCGGAGCGCTGCTGCAAAAGGCTCCGGACGCTGCCGGTCGTACCAGGGCCGATGATCGCGCCCGACGGCGTGGTGGTGCGTGATCGTGCCGCCGGCTGCGAGAATCGCCTCGGACGCTGCCGCCTTGATCTCGTCCCACTGCTCGAGCTGGCTCTCGCGCTTGCCGGGAGCGAGCACGCTGAAGTAGGGCGCGGGCCCGTCGGGATACACGTGCGTGAAGCGGCAGGTCACGGTTCCGCCGCCGCAGATGCGGGTCACGGCGTCGCGAGTCGCCGACATCACGCGCGCGTGAAACTCGGCGAAGCGGTCCCAGGGAATCGCGGTCTCGAAAGTATCCGCGACGAAGCCGAGTGCGACGAGCGCATCGCGAAGGTAGGGCGCGCGTAGAAACGAGTTTCGCCACGCTCCGGCTGCGCCTTCCCTCGCCGCGCCCTCGTCGCTGCGAGTCTTGCCCGCACCGTCGGGCACGTTGCCGCCGTGGTCGCGACAGCATTCGAGAGCGCGGGCAGCCCAGGCGTCGAGCGCGTGATCGGCCGACTCGAAGCCGAGGATGAGAACGTGAGACTTGCCGTCGCCCGCGCCGGTGGTCAGCGCTTCGTCGGCGTCCAGCAGGCGGAGGTTCGTCGGGTAGAGACCGGCTTGCGAGAGTCGCCGGACGCACTCCGTTGCGCGCACGTAGTCGTCGAAGGTGAGCGAGGCCGAGACGCGGAACTTCGGCCAATCTTGAAGCCGCATCCACGCTTCCGTGATGATGCCGAGCGTTCCTTCCGAGCCGATGAACATGCGGTCCGGGCTAGGTCCGGCGCCGGATCCGGGAAGACGACGGCTCTCCGAGACTCCCGACGGCGTCACCACGCGCAGCGATTCGACGAAGTCGTCGATGTGCGTGAAGAGAGTCGCGTAGTGCCCGCCCGAGCGCGTGGCGATCCAGCCGCCTAGAGTCGAGAACTCGAACGATTGAGGGAAGTGGCGGAGCGTCAATCCTTCGGGGCGAAGCCGATCTTCCAGCGCCGGTCCGTAGATGCCGGCTTGAATGCGCGCGGCTCGCGACTTGCGATCGATCTCGAGCACACGGTCGAGGCGGGAGAGATCGATCGACACCGCGCCGCTGTAGCCGGCACCGATGCGCGCTTCGACGCCGCCACAAACGCTAGAGCCGCCGCCGTAGGGGATGGCCGCGATGCGCTTGTCGCTGGCCCAGTCGAGCAACGCGACCACGTCGGCCTCGCTTTTCGGGTACGCCACGAGATCGGGCGCCGCCGAAAAATCGCGGCGGAAGCCGCGCACGATGTCGCGAAACGCTTTGCCGTAGGTGTGCCCGGCACGATCGTAGGGATCCGTCGAGAAAATCTCCGCGAGCGATGACGGTGGCGCGGTCACTCTCGACGCCGGCAGGTGAATCTCGTCGAGGCGCGGAGCCGGAGCCAGCTCGGGACGGGCCGAGCCGAAGCGCTCGGCGAGCAGATTCGCGATCGCGTCCACGTGAGCGGGCTCGATGGCCTCGTCTTCGTAGCCCCAGCCCCAGAAGCTTCGTCGTCTCGGTGTAGTCATCGGCGTCGCGAGAGTGATACTTACCCGGCCGTCGAGGGCCTGGCGAGCTTTCGCCGAGGTCGCGTGAAGATCGAGCCCGAAATCTCCGTCCTGATGCCGGTTCGCGACGCGGCCCCCTGGCTCGTCGAAGCCATAGAGTCGATTCGCGGTCAGACGACGAAGTCGTGGGAGCTGCTGGCCGTGGACGACGGCAGCCGCGATGAAACGGCCCAGTTGCTCGCCGAGCTTGCGGGCCGAGACGAGCGCGTTCGCGTTCTCGCGACGAGCGACGGCCGGCGAGGAGTGGTCGCCGCGCTGAACCTTGCGCTCGCAGAGGCGCGGGGTCGCTTCGTCGCGCGCATGGACGCCGACGATGTCGCCGATCCGTCTCGCTTCGAAAGGCAGCTCTCGCGTCTCGTTGCCGAGCCCGCGCTCGAAGCTGTGAGCTGTCGAGTGGAAGGATTTCCGTCGAGCGCGCTAGGCGAGGGCATGCGTAGATATCTCGACTGGCAGAACGCGCTCATCGAGCCCGACGAGCTTCGTCGCGATCGCTTCGTCGAGGCCTCGATCATCGCGCCGACCTTGATGATCCGTGCGGACTACCTCAACGAAACGCTAGGCGGCTGGCTCGACGACGACGGCCCGGAAGATTGGGACCTCATCCTTCGCCTCCACGAAGCCCGCGGGCGAATCGCTCGCGTGCCCGAGACCCTGCACCGTTGGCGGCAGCACGCCGCTCAAGCGACGCGCACCGACTCGCGCTACGACGCGGATAGTTTGCTGGCGACACGTGCGCGCTACCTCGCCCGCTATCTGACTCGGGAGGCAGCCCGGCAACGTCGATCGGTCTGGCTCCTAGGCGCCGGCCCCGTCGGTAAGACTCTGGCTGAGTCGTTGACGCACCACGGAGCGGAGATCGCGGGCTTCGCCGAGATCGACCCGCGGAAGATCGGCAACATCGTGCAACGCGCGGGCCGCAAATGGCCCGTCGACTCGATGAACGCGCTGCTCGCCGCAGGGACGACGTCTTGCTACGCAGTCGCCGCTGTCGGGAAAGCGGGGGCGCGCGAACGGATTCGGTCGTTCATGAGCGCGGCAGGGTGGGTCGAAGAGCGAGATTTCATCGCGGCTGCGTGACGATACTCGGGCGAGACTTGGCGCGCGCGCGTGGCAAGCTCGCGTGCACTCAGCGCCGCATTTGTCCGAGAACTCTCAAGGCGCTCACTTGGGCGAGACCGCGAAAATCGGAATCTCGAGTGACGAGTGCGACACCGTGGTCTATGCAGCTTTGCGCGATGAGAACGTCCGAAAGTGGAGCCTTCCGCCGTTTCGAGATCAACTTGGCCCGCAACGCACCGGCCCGTTCCCAATAGGCGTCGCTCAGGCCGAGAAGCGGAACCTCCAGAAACAAGGATTGCGCACGCTTCGGCAGCTTGGGATCACTCAGGAGCTCGGTGAGTACGACGGGTGGGAGGCACACTTGCCGCTCGTCCAGTGCCCGATCGACTAATTTCACGTCCGGCGCGTCGTCACCGCCGAGGTACGCGATCCATGAGCTGGTATCGACCGCGATCATCGCCGATCTTCCCGCAACGCGTTCACGTCGATCGACAGCTCTACGCTACCCTTGAGCTTGCGAATCTGATCGTAGGTTCGCCCCGCCGCTACGAGCTCCAATCCCTGGCGGATGGTCGCCGTGATCCCTTTGCCCGTCGACTTTTGGGCTTTTTGTAAAAGCTCTTCGGGGAGCTCGACCGTGACTTTGCGCGCTGTATTCATCGACGCAGGATACCAGTGTGAATACCATACCACAATATGGCATCGGCGATGGTAAGAATGTGACGCTCGTGAACCCGTAGGTCGACGAGCCGGATTCCTCGCCTTCGTCCGCCGACCTGCGGGTGAGTATTTTCAGCTCCGCTTTCCGAAAGTCCGATAGGGTTTGTCCTAGACCAAGGACCCCGTGCGACTACGCCGCGAGCTTGCCGCCGGACCGACACGCGGACTGGTGGTCATCGACGAAGTGCAACGCGTGCCGGCGCGAACCTGCTGCCCGGCCGCATCGTGCTGGAGCACATGGACCCGCTGACCATTCTGGAAGCCGGGGACCGGATCGACCTTTCTCGACGCGATCGCCGCCGCCAGCGGTCAGTGGCTGAACTACTCGAAGCTCGCTTCCGACATCGAGGTCCCCAAGGAGACGCTACGGCGCTTCGTCCAGCTGCTCGACGACACGCTGTTGGCGGTCCGCATTCCGCCCTTTCGTCCTGGGCCCGGCGTCTCGCGGCGCGTGCTCCAACGCGAGCGTGTCTTGCTGTTCGATGTCGGCGTTCGCAACGCGCTGCTCCGCCTCCACGATCGACCGCTCGGCGTCGACCAAGCTGGAAGCGTTCTCGAACAATGGGTGATCCTGCAAGTCGTTCACCTCGGCCGCGCACTGAAGAAATCGTGGAAGATCTCGAGCTACCGCAGTGAAGCAGGCGCCGAGGTCGACCTGGTCGTCGAGGGCAGCTTCGGCACCATCGGGATCGAGATCAAACACAGCCGCAACGTGTCGATCCGCGACACGCGTGGGCTCACGTCTTTGGCCGAGGTCGTCCGCGGTGCAAAGGTCGCCCAGAAGTGGATCGTCTACCGCAGCGATCGCCGGCAGCGCTTCGACAACGGTGTGGAGGCGATCCCGGTTCTTCAAGGACTTCACACTCTCGCCGAGCTTTGATCTGCGCCTACCGGAGGGCTACCGCGATCCGACGGCGGCCTGGGGGCGGCGGATGGGCATTTTCAGGCGCGCGACTCGTGTCGACCCGGTGCTCTGAGCGGAGGTGAATCACCTAGCCGCACCATCAGCCCGCCAACTTCAGATTTTCGCGAAGCACACGCGGATGGCGTGCGACGATTCTCAGCAACGCCAGCGCCGGGCCATCGGGCGCACGCCGATCTTGCTCCCAGTTGCGAAGCGTGTGAACGCTGATACCGAGGGCGATCGCGAACGACGATTGAGAAAGTCCAGTGAATCGGCGGAGCGCTGCGATGTCGTCCCCGCTCGCGACCTTACCGCGCATGATGCGAGACCGAACTTTGTGGGAGATCGCTCTCCGGAAATCCTTCGCTGTCAATTCTCGGATGTCTTCTTTCATCATTCGTGTCCTTGGGCAGGATGGCGAAACAGCGTTTGCTCCCGACGTGTAGCCACCCTCGCGGAGATGATACGGACGCGATCGTCGATCTGCTCCGCATACACGACCGTGATCAGTCCGTCGACGGATGTCGCTGATCCGCTTTTCTGCAGTCGCTTCCTTGGCCATCCTCCTCTCCTTCCGTGGCCCGGAAGTCTCTCTTAAATTACAGCCGTATTTGGTCCAACTCGGGCTGACGGGCTACACGCTTGCGCCTCGAGCGGCTTCGCGCGGATAGGTGTTTTCAGCCGCGTTTTCCGACCGCAGCCGATAACGTATTTTATGTCGCCCGGCCGGCGTTGACGCCACTACGCGGAATCAACCCGCCGCAACCGCATCGTGATGGCGCCGATTTGATTCGCGCGGACAATGCGGACCACCGACGACACCGCTTTGAGGTGCTCGCTCAGCGAGGCCTCACTCGGGTGCCTTATACCCTGTCCAGTTGTGGAGGGGGACCACCTCACTCAGGCGGAGTACGAGGTTCGCATCCAAACGGCGCCTGCTCATCGGGGAGAACCCTTGTGTCGGTATCATCGGTCGACAATGATCCGTTAGACGCCACGCATTCGTAACCGCGTCCCGGGGCACCATGAAACCGACAATCCGGATCGTCTTTCGCACGTTCATCGTCGCGCTCTGCCTTGCTGGGAATGGCGTATCTCCCGCGGTGGCCCAGACCGCTGTAACGAGCTGTGGACAGACCGTGGCAGACGACGGTGTGCTGGCGGCAGATCTGGATTGTTCCGCCGCGCCGTTGGGTGTGGCGCTCAGCGAAGGCGCCGGATTGGATCTGAACGGGCGCAGGCTCCAAGGCCTCGTGCAGTGCACAGCGGATTGCAGAATAGACGGGCCCGGCCAGATCGAAGGTAAGATCGAAGCCGAGACCCTCGATCTCTCAAACGCAACGGTCCAGGACGGCCAGGGAATTCAAGCCACTACGGTCACGATCGCAGGCTCCCAAATTCTGCGGAACAGCGGAGGGGTTGTCTGCAGGAACTGCTCGGTCGACAGCAGTGAGATCTCGGACAATGGGCTGGGAATCCAGTGCATCCAACGCACCTACACCGTGGGTGGCGGGCACCGCGAAGCCGGGAAACTCGAGATGACAAACTCGATCGTTCGCAACAACGGTGCCTATGGCGTCCGCTGCGCGCGGGCGGCGGTGATCGACGGCTCAGAAATCTCCGGCCACGTTACGGGCATCGAGGTCTGGGGCAGCTCCTATCAGCCGAAGCCTTCCGGTAGTTATTTCGGTAAGGCTTTCGTGAGCAACAGCACGATCAGTGGCAATAGCGACTATGGAGTCTTCGCGTGGGGGCGCGCGGAGCTGCTCAACTGCAATGTACTGGCGAACGGTCGTGGTGTCGGGGGTGTCCGTCACGGCGCAAGAATTGAGTCGTCTTCTGTTCTGGACAGCGCGTCGTACGGAGCCGAAGGGAAACGTGTGACGCTGATCGACTCCGTTGTGAGCGGTAGTGGAACTGGGAATCCGTCCGCCTCGGACCTCTACAGCACAATGCGTCCGAGAGTCGACGAGGGCTCCAGTTGCGGGACGAGCGACGGCCCGAACGGCGACTGGAACGTTTGCAGCATGGACTAGCTTCGCTTCGGAGCGCCACTCAGCGGGCACTGGCGGATAGGCACTTCTAGCGCTGTTCTCGTGGCGTCCGATAAGAACTGCGAGTGACCGCGCGCTCCGTGACATCGCGGCGCTCCGCCCGCGCACGCCTGCCGATCTCGAGCACGCTCACGGCGTAGGCCCGGCCAAGGCCGCGAAGTACGGTGCGGGCTTTCTCGAGGTCGTCGCCGCTTCGATCGACGCGTAAGGAACGCAGTCGACGGCCTTTCGAGCGTCAGCTCGCCTTCGTTTTGTTTCGCTCAAGCATCGCATCCAACCGCGCACGAACCGCCGGCCACTCCGCCGCGACGATGGAGAACAAGACACTGTCGCGAAGGCTGCCGTCGGCCCGTCGCATGTGGCTTCGGAGCGTCCCCTCTTCGCTCGCGCCGATGCGTCGAATTGCAGCGCGAGAACGGAGATTTCGCGCGTCGGTCTTCAGCTCCACGCGCGCGCAGCCGAGCGCTTCGAAGCAGTGAGCGAGCATCAGGAGTTTTGCCTCCGTGTTGACCTGCGTGCGCTGCCAGCGCGGCACGATCCACGTCGCTCCGATTTCCACGCTCGGGACCGCCGGAGCGACGAGAAAGATCGTCGTGCTTCCGACCACCTGGCCGCCGTCGCGAAGGCGAGTCGCGAAAGACACTGCTTTTCCTTCGGCGGCCATGGCGCCGGCGAGGTCCACCAGCCCCGCGACGTGGGCCGGGGTCTCGACGACGAAGGGAATGTGCTTCCAGATTTCCCGATTCGAGAGAGCGGCTTCAGTGAGCGCAGGAAGAACGCCTTCCGAGAGGGGCTCGAGACGGAGAGTCGGGCCTTCCAGGACGACGGGGGAGAGCTTCATGGCGTGAAGGTAGCGCGCTCTGGTATAAAACGATCGACCAGATAGAAGATTTCACTTCGACGCGGATAGGTATTTTCAGCCGCGTTTTCCGACCGCAGCCGATAACGTATTTTATGTCGCCCGGCCGGCGTTGACGCCACTACGGTTTGAGCGCCCCGTTTCCGACGACCGAGCCCGCTGTTTCTTGACGCCCGGAGCGACGGCGTGATACGCCGCTTGCGGGGAGGGATTCCGCATGAACCGCATTCCGGTGACCGGCGTTCTTGCCGCCGCCGCGCTAGCCACCGTCGTCTCCGTAGCCCACGCTCAATACGTGGACGTTCCGACTTTCGTAGCGGGCACTCCCACGTTTTCGTCGTGGCTGCAGGAAGCCGACATCGCGATCGGCGCCGATGGCAACATCGCGATCGTCTGGGCCGAGACCAACCTCACACGGTGGGGTAGCTCCAACCGAATCGTATCGCAGCTCTACTCGCGAAACGGTGTCGCGCTCGGACCGCCGAACCGAATCGACACGAGCGCCGGAGCCGGGTGGCCGTTGCTCTCCGCGAGGGCAGGCGGAGGGTTCGTCGTCGGTTGGCATCAAACTCCCGATGGCATCGGCGGCCGGTTCTACACGCGTTGGCTCGATTCTCTCGCGCGCGGCGTGACGAGTGAGATTCGCGTCGATACGCCGGACTCCGGTCCGGCCGTCGCGCGTTCTCTGGCCGGCCTGCCGACCGGGCCGGTGTATCTCTGGACTCAGAACGGATTCTGGTTCCGACGCTACGATACGGCTGCGCTACCGCTCGAGAGCGCTACGCCAGTCGGAGATCCTCGTCCCTCCGGCTTCGACGTCCACATAGCCGCGTTGCCGGATGGCGGATTCATCGCCGTATGGCCGGAAACTTGGCAGGCACCTCCCTACAGCTGGGCCCGTGCATACGATGCCGCGGGAAATCCGCGCGGATCGGCCTTCCCGATCGACGGACCCGGTCTCGTGCAACACGCCGCCGTGAGCGACGACGGCGAGATCGCCGTCGTCGGCCAAGGGGTGACTGGCGCGAGCGAGGTCTGGACGCGCCGGTTCCGCGCCGACGGAACCCTCATCGGATCACGCCAAGTGGTGCGTACACTGCCTACGGGCACGTACTCGACGGCCGAGTCCGACTTCGACAGCCGCGGGAATCTCTTCATCGCGTGGTCGGAGTACGACTCCTCCAACAACATCATCCACGAGCCGCGCGCACGCGTGTATGATGCGGATCGCATCCCTCTCGGTCTCGACATTCAGCTCTCGGATGTGCCGGCCGATCAGGAGGTGCGCGTCGAGCGCACGCACGACGACTGCTTCGCGAACGCTTGGTACCACTATTCTCACGCCTACATGAACGTCGTCTGTCTTTGCGGCGCGGGTAATACGGATTGCGGGGACGGCACCGTCGACTCGCGCTGCGAGATCTGCGACGACGGCAACCGCGTAGACGGCGACGGCTGCGATTCCAATTGCAAGCCGAGCGCTTGCGGCAATGGCATCGTCGCCGGGTTGGAGCAGTGCGACGACGGTAACGCCGCGAGCGGCGACGGCTGCGACGCGAACTGCACGGTCACCGGCTGCGGAAACGGCGTCCTCACGCAGGGCGAGCAGTGTGACGACGGCAACGACGTAGACGGCGACGGCTGCGAGACGAACTGCACGGTGACCGGCTGCGGCAACGGTGTCGTCACCGCAGGCGAAGAGTGCGACGACGGAAATTCGCGGAGCGGCGACGGCTGCGATGTGAACTGCACGCAAACGCGTTGTGGAAACGGCATCGCGGCGCTCCCCGAAACCTGCGACGACGAAAACTCCGTAGACGGTGACGGCTGCGACCGAAACTGCACGCCGACGGGCTGCGGCAACGGTGTGCTCACCGCCGGCGAGGAATGCGAAGACGGCAACCTCGCCCATGGAGACGGCTGCGACGGCAACTGCCTCGTCGAAGCTTGTGGCAACGAGCGGATCGAAGGCTACGAGCAGTGTGACGACGGCAATCGCACGAACGGTGACGGCTGCGAAGCCGACTGCACCTTCCCCGAGATCCACGACAGCGTGCTCTTCTCGCTGAAGCCCATCGACATTCGGCTGCGCTCCGGAGAAGAGGCGACGACACGGAATCTCGTGCTGCAGGTGCAGAACGCGGACGTACTACCCGACCGCGAAACTCCTGGACACGTCATGCGGCTCACGGGCACCGACGGCGATTGTCCGCCCGGAACGATTGCCCGGATGCCGGATTTCGAGGCCGGCGTCGGCGGAATCCAGGACACCAAGCAGGTCGACGGCGGCTTGCCTGGGACCGCGCAGGCCGACATCAAGGTGTCGCGCGCGGCTTTCAAGCTCGTGGACCGTCGCGTGCCCGCGCGCTGCACTCTGTGGTTCAGCGTGACCGCCGTCCCCGAGGATCTCTACGACCCGACGCCCGACAACAACGTCGTCGCGGTCGAGCTCAACGTCTACGACGACGACGCGAAGATTTTGGAGACCGAAGACGAGGTCTTCATCCAGAGCCTCTCCCCGACTCTCGTCAAGATTCCGCGCGGCCAGACTTCGGTGGTCGAACAAGTGAAGCCGACTATTTTGCGCGCCGGGAAGAAGGTCCTCGAGGACGCAGGCATGGACGTGGTCGTCACCGCCGGCGACGGCGACTGCCCGAAGGGCACGATCGGCATCGCCGACTTCGATCGGCGCGCCGCCGGCACCCAGAACCGCATGGTACTTCGTCGCGGCAAGCGCGCGCGCGGTCTGCTCGCGCTCGTCGTTCGCGGCGACGCGTTCACGAGCGTCACCGACGAGTCGCCGCGCCGCTGCACGGCGGTGCTCACGATCTCGGGTGTGGCGGACATGGATCCGTCGAACAATACGACGCGTCTTGTCGTCGACGTGCTCGATCGAAACGACTACTGACCGGTTTGCGCGGCATCGACCGGCGACATCGCACCGGACTTGCATCGAGCCGGTCCGCGCCCGCATTTGAGCGCCCGCGTAGTGGCGTCAGCGCCGGCCGGGCGACATAAAATACGTTATCGGCTGCGGTCGGAAAACGCGGCTGAAAATACCTATCCGCTGTTTCAGTAGGCCGCCGGGACCGAGCAAGTCTTCAGGCGACTTGTAGTCCTTCAGCAGCTCGTCCAGGAGTTCCTTTCGTATCGCCATGAGGCGTTCCTCCTATTCTAGAGGCTCGTCCCGACTGACGCTCGTCAGCAGTTACACAGAAATTCCGACACTCCCAGTTGGGGTGGCTGCTAACGTCGACGCTTGGATTTCGAGAAACGTAGGTCGTTCTCTCGAACTCCGCCTTCCTCATCATTGGTGCTCGCGAAATCTTTCACGGCGTAAACTACGGTGAGCGTTTTTCCATATTCGCCGAGCCTCGGTGGACACCCAAAACCGGCGGCGGTCTCAGTCGGTCATCGCAACAGCCCGGGCGAAGGCCGCGTAGTGGCGTCAGCGCCGGCCGGGCGACATAAAGTATGCGAGTTCAACCGGTCATCGCAACGAAGCCTGAAGCGTATCCGCTGGTGTCTTGAAGTCCAATGTCTTTCGAGGACGCTGATTTAGGCGCAGAGCGACCTGGTTCAACCGGCTTTGGGAGTGTTC
>Ga0247727_10000512_pt1 | contig 94328 bp, 90 predicted proteins | sample WisWelCaveWW1625_FD_202498 | JGI IMG/M metagenome (GOLD analysis project Ga0247727, IMG submission 202498) | Biofilm microbial communities from Wishing Well Cave, Virginia, United States - WW16-25 | ecosystem: Environmental > Aquatic > Deep subsurface > Groundwater > Cave microbial mat | place...
GATAGGCCCGGCAGGCTTGGTCCGTAGAAAACCGTTGCTCCAACTCCATCAGCGTGCGCGGATAGTCTTCCATTCAACGCGATACTACAGATGGGGTCTGGTTGAGTCAAAGGGATAGGCCTTTGAACACGAATGACACCAATCAGGCGCGTGCTTGTCCGCCAGAGCCTCGGCGACGGCGGAATCATCAATGACCACTCCGTGGCAGGTTCGCGAAGACGGCAGGGGCTGGGTGGCGGCTCCCGTTAAAGTCGTCGGCATCCCGCGTCGCTTCAGCCCCCGGGAAGCCCTCGCTTGGAATGCGGCGATGCTCCGCCTCAGCCCGTTGTGCGGAAACTGGTTTCCTCAAGGCGTCTTCAAGTTTCGGAGTTGGGAAGACGAACGCCGATGGACGATCGACCAGATCAACCAGGCCCAACCGCGCCAACGGACACCGAACACGGAACGCTTGCCTGCTTCAACCAAGCCTGCTAACCTGAACGTATGAGCACCAAACAACTGGTCATCGAGACGGTTCGCCGGCTGCCCGACGATGCGACGCTCGACCGCATCAAGGAGGAAATCGAGATTCTCTCCCGGATACAAGAAGCGGAGCGAGCCTCCGCCGAGGGCCGCGTCAAGCCGCAGGACGAGGTGCGCCAGTTGGTCCGTGAATGGACTGCAAAGTAATCTGGACGGACCCGGCGATCAGCGACTTGCAGGGATTGGTGAGCTTCCTCGCGGTGAACAGCCCCGATCAAGCCCGGGTTAAGGGTAATCTGATCTTGGATCACACGGAAGTGTTGGCCAGCTTTCCGTTTATTGGTCCGGTGTACGAGGCCAGTCGAGTTCCTCCAGTTCGGGAGATCCTCTGTGGTCCGTATCGGATTTTTTATCGCGTTCACGAAGACCAACGGGTCGCCGAGATCATGCACGTGCGCCACGGGTCCCGCGCCGACCCTCCGCCGGAACGACTCACCTGAATCCGTTGCTCACGCCAGGGCGCAAAGCAGGAGATTGGCATGAGCCATTGAAGACCCTTTGCAGACTTGGTGCCTTAGCGTGAGAATTCGCCGCCTCCCCCCACGACTTGGCCGTTGCGCGTGAGACCATGAAACCCGGCAAATGGAAACTGTCCCCCGGACGGGTCGTGGTGATGGTGCTGGTCCTGATCGCGGTGGTCGCCGGCGGGCGGGCGCGCGCCAACGCGGCGTGGCCTGACCGGAGGACCGCGTGAATCTTCCCGCGCTGCGACAGCCCATCGCTCGGGGAAGTTTTGAATTGAAGACTACCCGAGCGACAAGCCGTTTCCCGGCGGGTTGTTTCTGGCGCACGTGGGCGGTCAACCGCTGCACGTGGTCGCGGCGATTGACGAAAGCCGCGAGCGAGCCTATATCATCACCGTGTATGAGCCGTCCTTGGAGATTTTTGAACCGGATTACCGGACCAGACGAAAGCGAGGCAGCCGATGAACGGTGAGCATCCAGCGAATGGGTGTCCGCTCTGTGGCGGACAAAAGCGGCCCGGAACGACCACGTTTAGCGCCGACCTGGGTACCGGCGTCGTGGTGGTGCGCAATGTGCGCGCGACCGTCTGCGAGCAATGTGGCGAGGAATGGATCGACGATCCGACCGCCCGCCGCCTGGAGCAGCTGGTCGAGGCGGCCCGTGCGAAACACTCCCAGGTCGAGATCACGGCGTTGCCGTAAGCTCGTCGAGCGCAGTGGGCCGGCCGTTGCGACTCTGCACGGACGGTAGCCACCAATGACACAGATGAGCACGAATGACGGCGATGTTTCGGCGCTGAAGCAAATCAGTGTGATCCGTGTAATCCGTGGTTACTCTCCGTACCGTTTGTCTGTGACTCTGCTGGCTGTGTAATCCGTGGTTCACAACCATGAAATCCGGCGAATGGAAACTGTCGGTCGGACGGGTGACGCTCATGCTCCTCGCCGTGGTTGCAGTGGTCGTCGGATAAACCCAATTCAATCCGCTCAACGCCGCCGCGCAGAGCCGGAAAGTGGCTGAGGAAAAACTCGAACTGGCCGAGAAGACGTACCGCGTCGGCCTCGACGCACTGGACCGCCGTGGGCGCAAACATGCGGAAACCGATAGCTGGTGAAGGATGGCGCGACCTGAGTTCAACCAGTCAGGTGATCTGCCGCCCGGGATCTATCGAGTTTCATTGGACGATGTGGTTCATACTCTCTCGGGCGTTCACCCGCAGCGTCAGCTCTGCACGCGCCGACTGCAGCATATTTACCAGTTGGCGAAACAGACTGGCCACCTACAACACTTCATCGTTTTCGGCAGCTACGTCACCGCCAAGCCTGATCCCCACGATCTGGACTTGATCTTGGTCATGAACGATGAATTTGTTCTGGATGAATGTGCGATTGAAGCCCGCGGTTTGTTTGATCACGCCGTCGCCCAAGCCCGATTTGGCGCGAGCATCTTCTGTATTCGTCCCGCGCTGGTGCTCAACGAAACGGTTGACCAGTTTCTCCAGCACTGGCAGATTAAGCGTGATGGCACGAGGCGGGGTATCATCGAGGTGATGGAATGATCAACAACGATCAAGAACTCAAAGTTTCACGTGACCGCATTGCCCAATTCGAGACGTGGCTCGAAAACCTGCGGCGCACGGCCTGGCCCGAGGAATTCGAGGCGGTCACCAGCGGCTACCGCATTGAGATCGAACGGATGCACGCCGAAGTGCTGGACTACCTCCTGCGGCCACTGCCCGAACCCGCTGAAAGCGCCACACAGTAGGATGACCATCCCGGCTGTCGGGTAAAATAGGATAGCCGTCCCGGCTGTCCCCGTGAACCGTAGAGCACAGAGAGCGTAGAGGTTTACCACGCTGAATACTGCGTCGCCCCGAAGCCACTCGGCCCTGAGTCCCTCGACTCCGCTCGGGACGGTGAGCCTGTCGAACCGCTCGTGGCCGAAAGGCTTGTCGTCCAGCGGAGGCGGAAACACTGAACACTGAAAAGTGCTCTCTGTCCCCTGTCAACTGTCCCCTGTCGTCTGACTGATGCGCCGCCTCGTTCTCATCCTGATGACCGTGGTCGTGCTCGCCGGCGCCGGCTTCGGTCTCCGGCATCTCCACCTCAATTCGCGCGACATTCAGCAGCGCCAGCCACTCGGTGTGATCGCCAATCGATCCCAGTTAGTCATTCGGCAGCCTTAGCTCGCAGCTTCCCCTGATGTCCACCGTCCTCTGTATCACCGGCATGCACCGCTCGGGCACATCGCTCTTCGCCTCATGGCTCGAACGCTGCGGAGTGGTGATTCACGACGGACACGTGATGGGGGCATCCGTGGGGAACCCGCAGGGACATTTCGAGGACCAAGACTTCGTCGATCTGCACTCTTCGGCACTGCTCTCCGCCGCGCCTAAGTCGAATGGATGGAAAACCATGACTGAGGGCGAGGTTCAATTTTCGGACAGTCAGAGATTGCGGGCTCAAACGTTGGTTCAAGAACGGAACACGAAGTTCAGTACGTGGGCGTGGAAAGATCCCCGCTCCGTACTGTTCCTGAACCAGTGGAAGGAGTTGGTCCCCTCACTGAAGGTTGTCTTGATCTGGAGATCATGCGCGGAGACTGTCGACTCGCTGGTGCGCCGATCTGGAGCTTCGCGCAATTCTGAGGTCCACATCGAACTTTTTGAAGCCGCCCAGCTCTGGATGGAGTATAATCGACTGGTCTTGCGCTATAAGGCAGCCCACCACAAAGATGCCTTGCTGTTTAGCATCAAGACTCTCGTGGCACGTGACCAGGACGTGCTCAGGGAAATCGTGAGCCGGTTCGGGGTCGATCTATCCCCGCAACCAATTGCCGTGGCGTTCAACAAACAGATGCTCCATGACCGCCCGAGTGTGGCGGCTCAAGTCGCTGCGGCCCATTGCAGCGCATGCCAGGTCGAGGATCGACTCGTCGAACTGTCCGACTTGAACATCGAAAAACCGTCTCCTGGCCCGCGTCAGAGCCCGGTAGACCGGCTTGTCGATGGGGCCACACTGCTGGAAGCCGTTCGCGATCTGTCAACCATCATCAGCGAGCGTGATGAGACGATGGCGTTGCAGGCCGAGCAGCTGACTACCAAGTCTTGGGAGGTAAACGAGAAGGACGGCTGGATCAAGGAACAACAAAATTGCATCGAGGCTCTCAAACAACAGCTCGGCAGCCGCGACCGGATCCTGGCCGACCAGCAGCAAACAATCCACAGCCAACAACAGACCATTCAGATCCAGCAGCAGAGCGCCCAGCAGTTTCAGCAGAGCGCCCAACAGCTTCAGCAGACCACTCAACAGTTTCAGCAGAAGGCTAGGCGAGCGGAGGAGAAACTCACTGAACAGGCACAACAAATCGTCGAATTCGAGGAAAGCTCCCGAAGGCAGAGCCAGCAACTCACGGCCCTCCAGCACCAGATTCAGCAAGGAGAACAACTTCTCCGTCAAGCTAGCGCCCGAGTAGCGGAGTTGGAGAATCGCGTTGTGGCCGAACTGCAACAACGATTGCAGGAGCGCGAGGCGGCAGTCACTGCCCAGGAGCAATCGCTCCGGCAGCAGGAAGAAAAAATCCAGTGGCAGCGGAAGAAACTGAAGGAATTGGACAGGCGTCTGAAAAGGTTTCTGAACCATCCCGGCATGCGAGCATATCACTGGCTGACGAACCTCGGCCGCAAAAAACAGCACACGTCATCGGTCAATGGATGACTCACAAGGTACAGACTCAGACACCGAAGAACAAGCTCCCCGTCCGCACAATCGTGCTGAGCATTTTGGCCGGCGTAGCCGCGGCCGCAGCGATTGTGGGGGGACAGCATCTCTCGCGGGAGTCTGAGAAGACTGAGAAACTCGAACAGGCGGAGAGGACGTACCGACTCGGCATGAAGTTCATGCACAATGCGCAGTGGCGCGAATCAATTGATGCGTTTGACCGCGCACTGGGACACGCCGATCTGCCTAAAGCGAGAACAATGAAGGCGACCGCGCTGGTCTGTGTGGCCGACCAAGCTGAGGCCTTTGCCCTGTTCTCTGGAGAAGACCAAACGGTGAGGTCTGCCTACGATCGTGGTTCTAGAGCACCACCGAAGGAGGATGAACCAACGCTGCGCAAACAAATCGAGATCATCGGTGCTGCTCTTGCCATCGAGCCGACCATCAAAGAACTCTGGATCATTGAAGGTAACACTCAAGCAAGACTCCTGTCCGTACTTCGGAAAAAGGGCGGGATGACCCGGGAAGATTGGGTGAACGGTTTGGATTTAATTCGGAAGTGTTACGAGGAAGCCCTGCGACTGGACCCGAACTACGATGCTGCGCAGGAACGCCTCTCCCAACCGTGGTTGGATCCCAACAAATCCTGGTGAAGGTATTGGCATGCAAATGAATGCTGGAAGCGTTCGGCCGATTGCGTTTTATCTGCCGCAATACCATCCCATCCCGGAAAACGACGCATGGTGGGGCAAGGGGTTCACGGAGTGGAGAAATGTCGCGCAAGCGCAGCCACGGTTCCCGGACCACTACCAACCGCACCTCCCGGCTGATTTGGGTTTCTACGACCTGCGCCTCCCGGAAGTTCGGGAAGCCCAGGCCGACCTCGCCCGCGAGTACGGCATCCATGGGTTCTGCTACTACCATTACTGGTTCAATGGCAAACGGCTGCTGGAGCGTCCCCTAGACGAAATGCTGGCATCGGGCCAACCCGATTTCCCCTTCTGTCTCTGCTGGGCCAATGAGAACTGGACGCGGGCGTGGGACGGCGGGGAGAGCGAAATCCTCATCGGCGAGGACTACTCTGAGGATGACGATCGCCAACACATCCAGTGGTTGGCGCGAGTGTTCGCCGACAAACGGTACATCCGAATTGACGACAAACCGGTCCTGCTCGTCTACCGGGCTACCAACCTGCCGTCGCCTTCGCGGACCACCGCCATCTGGCGCGGGGAAGCCAGGCGCTTGGGGATTGGTGAACTCTACCTCGGCCGGGTGGAAAGCATCAAGCCATACGAGGACGGCGATCCGACCAAACTCGGGTTCGACGCCGCCATCGAGTTCCAACCGGACTGGAGTTGGTTCGGCACGCCGCTGCCCGGCTATTCGCTGGGCCTGTCCGCGAACGCGAGCGAACGGGAAAATCACGTGTACGACTACGCTACTGTAGTCAGCCGGATGCTGAGCCGGCCGCAGCCCACCTACAAACGCTTCCCCTGCGTCAGCCCGACTTGGGACAACACGGCCCGCCGCCGCAAAGGGGATGCATGGGTGCTGCACAACTCCACTCCGGAATTCTACGGTGTTTGGTTGGGCGCGGTGCTTGATACGTTTCGGCCAGGCAGCCCCAGCGAAAACCTCGTCTTTATAAACGCGTGGAATGAGTGGGCCGAAGGCTGCCACCTCGAACCTTGCCAGAAATGGGGACGCGGCTACCTGGAGGCAACACGGGACGCACTGACCGGGGCGAAACCCGCCGATCTCAAGCTCGTCACCGAACCGCCGTCCACACCCGGCACAAGCGTGGCTCAGGCCGAGGCGGATGTCGTTCCGACAGCCGTTCCCCCGTCCATTGCTGAACTGGAGCAGAAGATTCGATCCTGCGAAGCCAAACTTGCCCAGCAACAAGGCTGGCTGGCCAAGCAAAACGAGAAAGTCGCCTGGCAAAGAGAAAAGCTCACGCAATTGCAGGCGCGGCTCAACCGTGTTGACAGCAATCCGGCGATTCGGTTGTACCGCGCCGCCAAAGGATGTTTCGGGAAAAGCCCATGATCCCGTGTAGCCGCACCCTTCACGGGTGCGCGTGTTCCCCGCAGGCATCAAGCCTGCGACTGCAATCTTCCTTGGACTGTGAGGACATCAATCACGACCACTCCGCAGGTCAGCGTTGTCATTCCGACCTACAAGCATGACCAGTACATCCTGCAGTCGCTTGATTCGGTGTTCGAACAGACGTTCGCGGATTACGAGATCATCGTGGTTAATGACGGCTCGCCCGACACCACCGCCCACCTGCTCAAGCCATTGGCCGACAATGGCAGCATTCGGTACTTCGACCAGCCCAATGCCGGTCAGTCGGTCAGCCGCAACCGCGGCATCGCCGAGGCGCGGGGCGAGTTCATTGCCCTGTTGGACGACGACGACTTCTGGCCGAAGGACAAACTCGAATGGCAGGTCGCCGAACTCCGCGAGCATCCGCAAGCCGTGGTCGTGTATGGTTGCGTCACCACGTTTGGCGCACCGCCGTTTCTCACCTATCCGGGGAGTGATGCGCCCCAAGGTTGGGTGGGACGCGACTTTCTCCGGGCCGGATGGATCCGGTCGCCCGGCCAGGCGCTCATTAGCGCCGACGCGTTTCGGCGCGTCGGCGGGTTCGACACGCGTATCTGGGGCACCGACGATTGGGATCTCTGGCTGCGGCTGGCGCGATTGGGAGAGTTCCGCTTCGTCCAACGTCCCGCGCTCTACTACCGGCAACATCCCAGCAACGCTTCCAAGTCCGTCTGGCGGATGTATGTCAATGCCCGGAGAGTGCAGCGCAAGAACGTGGGATGCTTCCCCCACCCCGGCAACTGGAAAGATTGGTTCGCCAGCCGGCGGTTCATCCGGTTGTTCTGCGGCCATGATGCCTCGTTTGTCTCGAAGGACGCTCTTAACGAAGGCCAGCGCCGTCACGCTGTCCGCATGTGGCTGCTGGCGACGTGGCTGTGCTCAACGTACAAAATGCCCATGAGAGAGTTCCTGCACCGGTTCCGGAACGGCACCAGCGAGCCACCATCTGTTAAGCCGGCAGCTACCCCAACCTCACAGGAGATGTCCGATGAGGAGATCGGGGCGCTGGCGCCCAAGCTCCATGCGCTGCTCAAGTCGAGTCCGGCCAAGCGCGAAGTATTGCAGCGCTGCGGCGTCAATGTCGTGCCGGTCCACTTCTACAGCACCGTGCCGTCGCTCGAAGAGATTCGATCATCGTACGAGTACGCGTCGAGTCCGCAGCCGCCCTATCTCAACGAGCAATTGTTCGATGCGAAACGGCTGGGACAAGTCTTGGCCGAACTCAGCGAGTATGCTCACGAGTTCAACCCGCCGGTAGAAGGCGACGAACAGAACTGCAATCGGTTCTTCTGGAAGAACGGCCAGTTCAGCCACAGCGACGCGATGGCGTACTACTGTTTTGTGCGCCGGCAGCGACCGCGGAACATCGTCGAAATTGGGAGCGGTTTCTCGACTCTCGTGGCGCTGGAGGCGGTGAAACGCAACGGGTTTGGTAAAGTGATCTGTATCGAGCCGTACCCCCGACCGTTTCTGGAGAAGAATCGAGATATCCACCTCATTCGCCAGAAAGCCCAAGACATCGCGCCGTCGTTTGTTGATCACCTACTCCGGGACGGTGATATCCTCTTCATCGATTCGACCCACACAGTGAAGACCGGTGGTGACTGTCTGCACATCTACTTGCGACTCCTGCCCAGGCTCGGAAAGACCATCTACGTTCACGCGCACGACATTTTCCTTCCCTTCGGAATGCCAGAGAATTGGCTTCTGGAACGCGGGCTGTACTGGACTGAGCAATACCTGCTGCTGGCTTTCCTCTTGGACAATCCGAAAGCTCAGGCGCTTTACGGCAGCAACTACCACAACCGACTCAACAACCCGACCCTGGAACAGATGATGGCCAACAAGTGGACTGCCGGCGGCGGCAGTTTCTGGTTTGAGTACAACGGGAGCGGGTCCGTGAAAAGGTAAAGCCCGAGGTTCCTCGAAAACCCTATGACCATCCTCGGCATCTCCGCCTTTTACCACGATAGCGCTGCTTGTTTGGTTCGCGATGGAGAGATCATTGCCGCAGCACAGGAAGAAAGATTCACGCTCAAAAAGCACGACCACCGGTTTCCAGCGGCAGCAGTCGCCTATTGTCTCGGCGAGGCCGGCATCACGGCTGACCAGCTTGACCATGTGGCGTTCTACGACAAGCCGTGGATTACGTTCGAGCGGTTGCTCGAAACCTATCTCGCGTTCGCCCCCGCCGGCATCCGCTCATTCTGGATGGCGATGCCGCTCTGGCTCAAACAAAAGTTGTGGATGGACGACCTGATCAAACGCGAGATCGGCTACGACGGCACGATCATTTACCCGGAGCATCACCAGTCCCACGCCGCGTCGGCATTCTTCCCCTCCCCGTTCGAGCGCGCGGCCATCATCACGATTGACGGCGTTGGCGAATGGGCGACCGCCTCCTGGGGCGTGGGCGACGGCAATCGCATCGAGTTGAAGTTTGAGATGCAGTTCCCGCACAGCCTCGGTCTGCTCTACTCGGCGTTCACGTATTACACAGGATTCAAAGTCAACTCGGGCGAGTACAAGGTCATGGGGCTGGCGCCCTACGGCGAACCGAAATACGCCAAACTGATTCTGGATGAGTTGATGGACCTGAAGGCCGATGGATCGTTCCGGCTGAACATGGACTGCTTCAACTACTGTCAGGGATTGACGATGACCTCCGAGAAGTTCCATCAACTTTTCGGTGGTCCACCGCGCAAACCGGAATCACTCCTCACGCAACGCGACATGGACCTGGCTCGTTCCGTACAGGATGCGACCGAGGAAGTCATGCTGCGAATGGCCCGACACGTTCGGAAAGAAACCGGCGAGCGTAATCTTTGCCTCGCAGGAGGCGTGGCTTTGAACTGCGTTGGCAACGGCAAGATTCTTGAGCAGGGGACTTTCGACCGCATCTGGATTCAGCCGGCCGCCGGCGATGCCGGCGGCGCAGTCGGCGCCGCGCTTTTTGCCTGGTATCAGGTGCAGCACAATCCCCGACGCGTCAATGGACGCACCGACCAGCAACACGGCTCATATCTCGGCCCGGCATTCCCAGTCGGTGAGATCGAGGCGTGGCTGAAGCAGCGCCGCCTCCCGTATCATTGGCAGGACAACGGTGAACTGCCCGGCAAGGCGGCGGACCTGATCGCCCAAGGTAAAGCCGTCGGCTGGCTTTCGGGCCGGATGGAGTTCGGGCCACGCGCCCTCGGAGCGCGCAGCATCCTCGGCGACGCGCGCAGCCCGAAGATGCAGTCGGTGATGAATCTCAAGATCAAGTACCGTGAGTCTTTCCGTCCGTTTGCCCCGTCGTGTCTGCGGGAAGACGTATCCGAGTTCTTCGAGATGGACTGCGAGTCGCCCTACATGTTGCTCGTCGCTCCCGTCCGCCCTGATCGCCGCGTGAAAATGACCGACGAACAGGAACGATTGTTCGGCATCGAAAAGCTGAACGTCCCGCGCAGCGACGTGCCGGCGATCACGCACGTGGATTTCTCATTCAAACAAGTCAACTAGCCCGCAGCCACGCCCAACTGAAGACCGGCATGCAAGGTTGCCATTACTGCCAGTTTGATCCGGTCGCCCTCGCGCCGCTGAACGAGAACACGCGCCTGCGGCTCCAAGAAAGCCAATTGCTGGAGTACGATTTTGCAGGTAAGACGGTTTTGGATATTGGCTGTAATCTCGGTCTGTTTTGTCTGCTCGCATTCCAGCGGGAAGCACGGCAGGTTGTTGGCGCGGACATCACCGAGGATTTCATCAAACAGAGCCGGGAACGAGCCGACCTTTTTCGCAATGCCTTGCCGGAAGCCCAGCGCGCCCGGTTCGATGTCCGGTTCGATCACATCGGTTTCGCCGCTCTGGACCCGGCGTGTTACCGGGCGGACGTGGTGCTCTGCTACGAAGTGCTGCATTGGTTGGTAGATCAAGGCATCGGATTGGCGGACGCGATTCAGCGCCTCCGTCTGCTGACCGGCCGGGACCTATTTCTCGAATTCCCGTGGGACGTCACCGAGCGCTCGATTGCGAATCAGACGAAGCTGACGCGGGAACAATACGACGCCGAGATCATCTTCCGTGAACTGTTGAAGCATTTCGCCAACGTCCGCATTCTTCGTTTCACAACCTACATGCAGGACACACACGCCAGGCGAGTATTGGTTCGTGCAAACTGACCCGCTCATTCGGTTCCTGAACGACCACGGCATCGCCGTGGAGATGGAGTTCAGGCCTCCCGGTTGGGGACAACGCCGAGTTCGGGTGTTTCGTGGGCCGAACGCCCAGTTCCTGATCAAAACCACACCGGCCGGGAGCCCGCTGCGAACGCTACCGGAACAACTCCTGACCGAGCTATTCGATGAACTCCACCGTTTTGCGAATCATCTCGTTTTGCCGGTCAAGCTGGGGGGCCGGCACATGTTTGAGTTCGAAGGTCAGACCCTGATGTTGTACCCGTGGGTCGGGCATCGTGATGCTTGGGAACATTTTTGGGGTATTAAGTTGGACGAGCATTTGTCTTTCTTGGCGACGGTCACCAACGAGCTTGGCCGTATTCCCCAAAATCTGGTCGATCGTCTGATCGCGGCGGACTTTAAGATGGGGTTCAGTCGCCCCAGATTTTTGGCATCCTTGGATACCTGCCGCCCGTTGTTGGGTGAACGTCTGCGGGAAATGTGTTTGGAGGTTGCCTCGCTGAAACAGGATACGTGGTGGCTGGAAGCTTACAGCAAGCTGAGTCACACTGATCTCGACAAGTCCAATATCGTCCGAATCGTGGATGGACGGTCCGTCGCCGTGGATATCGAAAACATGCGTGTCGGCAATGAGTATGTGGATCTGATCTACATGCTGGTGTCGAATGGTCTTGATCAGCTTGTTGTTGGCGAATGTGTCACGTGGTACCAACGCCACTTGACATCGCCACCTGTTCCGCTGAACGCAAACACGGCGCTGTTAGGGATTGACTTGGCAATCCTGTGGCTCTGCTCGATCAGCCAGAGTGCACTGTCGGCCGCCAAGGCTCCGCTGGAGATATCGCTGGAAGGTCCGGACGATAAACATCTGGAGGACGTGTTTGGTAACCTATCGAAAACTGATTTCAATCTTTATGAAGCAGTCGCCAAACTCGTGCCCAAGTTTCGCCGGGGCCTCGGCGGTTTCCTTGGCTACCTCCTCAGCCAATCATCACGACGGTCGATATCACCGGCCGCGACGAGGACAACTGCGAAAGCGGAGTCACAGGACATCTTGGTCGTCCACCATATCGTTCCCGAGCCGGACATCAACTCCGGCGATCTGCGCCTTTATGAAATTCTGCAGATTCTGGCGGCGGCAGGCCACCGCATCACGTTCTGCGCCTCCAGGAAGAGCGACGAACGCTCGATTCCCAAGTTGACCGCGCTGGGGATCACTTGTGTGATTGACGATGATGCCAACGGTTTCGCGCATCTGCTTGGCTCTGCCAGGTTTCATTGTGCCATTGTTTCCCAGTATTGGACGTACCGGAAGTACATCGAACGGCTTCGGTTCTATCAGCCGAATTGCGCAGTGATTCTGGACACGGTGGACCTCCATTTCGTCAGGCTCGAGCGCGAAGCCGAGCTGAATCCCACGTTGGAGGCGAAACAGCAGGCAGCACAAGCCCACCACGAAGAGTGGGCAGCCATCCACAGCGCCGACACGGTGTGGGTCGTCACTGGCAAAGAACAACACCTGTTGCGGCGTGGAGGCGCCGAGCTCGTGGATGTCGTCTCGAACGTTCACCAACTCAATGACGATCCCCCACCCTTCGACCAGCGAACGGGGATTATTTTTCTCGGGTACTACACCCATCGCCCGAATGCCGATGCCGTGCACTTCTTTATGCGCGAGATTTACCCGCCTTTGCGGCAGCGACTTCCTACCTTGACGGTCACGTTCGCCGGGGCCGCGCCGCCGCCGGAGTTCAACGAATACACCAGGAAATATTCCGAGATCACGGTGACTGGGTACGTCGAGGATCACCGGGCCCTATTGTGTAGCAACCGTATAGGGATTGCCCCGTTGCGCTACGGGGCCGGTATGAAAGGCAAGATTGGCGAGTATCTGGCCTGTGGACTTCCCTGTGTGACGACCTCCATCGGCGCGGAAGGGATGGGACTCAAGGATGGCTGGCAGGTACTCCGTGAGGATGATCCGGTCGCGTTCGCGCAGGCGATCGTCCGGCTTTACCACGACCGAGACTTGTGGCGGCAATTGTCCGATCGTGGTCAGCAGTATATCCGTCAGCAGCTATCCCGTGACGCCATCTCGCCGAACGTGCTTTCGGGAATCCAAGCAGCGATGGAGGCACGGAAACGCACGGTGGCCAAGGTCTGCGCATTCGCTGATGAACCGAAGGTGACCCAACAGTGGAAAGGAAGTGCGGAGGATTTGGGCGGAACGGTGCGTCAACTGCAGGCACGGCTCGCGGAGCAGGAGCAACAACTCCGTGCGCAGGCGGAAAAGCTTCAGTGGCACCGGGAGAAGCACAGGCAGCTCCGCGCCAAATTGGACGGGATCTACCAGCATCCGATAATGAAGGCGTACCGATGGGCCAGGCAAATGCGAGGCCCGCGACACCCGACTGAAAGTCCTCCTTCGAACTAAGCCAGTGGTGCTGTGCAACGGGTCAGTATCATCATCCCCAACTGTAACCATGCTCCGTTTCTCGAGCGGCGCATCCGGAGTGTTCTGGAACAAACCGTCGGGCATTGTGAAGTCATCTTCCTCGATGATGCGTCCACGGACAACAGCCGGGCGGTGTACGAGAAGTTCGCGGGGCGATTGCGTCAGCCGAGTAGGTCAGGCCTCTCCGAGGCCGACCGTTCCGGCACCGAAAGGCCACGCCCGGAGAGCGTCGACCTACTCGTGCGCAGTGTGTTCAACGATACCAACAGCGGGTCGCCGTTCCGGCAATGGAACAAAGGTGTCCAACTTGCCCGGGGGGAGTACGTCTGGATTGCCGAGTCCGATGACGTGGCAGACGGCCAGTTTCTCGAACGGCTTGTGCCGCTGCTCGATAGGCACCCGAAGGTCGGTCTCGCTTGCTGCGCTTCCAAGCTGATTGATGGTGCCGGGGATGTCATCGGTGAAACCGCGGACTGGTGGAAATTGCTTCATCCGACACGCTGGCGAGCGGATTTCGTCAATGACGGCAAGGATGAGTGCGCGCGATATCTCATTCACAAAAACACGATCCCGAACGCCAGCGCGGTGCTGTTTCGGAAATCAATTTACGAACGAGCGGGCGGCGCAGACGAGACAATGCGATTCTGCGGTGACTGGATGATCTGGGCGAAAATGTTGATGCTCTCGGATGTCGCGTACGTCGCCGAGCCGCTCAACTTCTGGCGCAAACACCCGGAGACCGTCACGGCTAGGCTGGCTCACAGCGGTCTTCATCTCGCCGAACAGATGCAGGTCGTCGCCACCATTGTCGGACAGGCGGATGTGCCTCTCGAGCAACGTCGGGAAGCTGTCGACTATTTGATGAAGAAATGGGCCAAGCTGGTTTTGAATCGAGGCTGGCGGCAGCCGATGCGGACGCATCGCCGACTCTATCAGATCGCCCGGCAGATCGATCCGATGCTGCCGGCGCGTGTTGCCCGCCGGGTTCTGCGTCACCACCTCGACACCAAACCGGCGCTCGCGCCGTTACGCCCGGTCGCGCGGGCCAGTGCGCGCGCCGCGCGGTGGGTGCGGGGCAAGGGTTAAGGGCTTGCCCGCCGTAGCCTGTCGTTTGGCGAAGGCGGGTTCAGGGATTCCGCCGTCGCCCCTTCGACGACAAGCTCGGGGCTATGGCGGACAAGATGGCGGACAAGCAGGGGGCCGTAGGCGGGGGACAGGGGTCAGAGATCAGAGGTCAGTGAACCGCCAACCCACAACTGCGCTTGTGCGGGACGAAACGACGCAAAGTCAGATGTTTCATCGCCGGCTGTTCAGTGACCCCAACCAGAGCCTGTCCTGAGTGAAGCCGAAGGGATGGTTGCACCACTCTGCTCTGGTTGCTGGTGGCCAGCGTGGCGATTTCGACGAAAGGGTTGAGGCCCACCGGCCGTTGGTAGTATGCTGCTTGCGTGAAACCCACGGACACCAAAATGACATTACCCCGGCAGACGATCGCCGAGTTCTGTCGGCGTCACCATATCCGCCGTCTGGCGGTGTTTGGCTCGGTGTTGCATGGCGATGCGCGGCCCGACAGCGATCTCGACGTGCTGGTGGAGTTCGAGACCGGACACGTGCCGGGTCTCGGCTTCTTCGCGATGGAACAGGAGCTCTCCGAACTGCTGGGCCGTCCGGTGGACCTGAACACCCCGCAATTCCTCAGCAAATATTTCCGCGAGCGGGTGCTGGAGGAGGCCGAGGTGCAGTATGCCGCAGCATGAGGTCGATGTCCGGCTCCGGCACATGCTCGATGCGGCCCGGGAGGCGGCGCAGATGGCACAGGGCCGAACACGCGCAGACCTGGACGCCGACCGGCCACTGAACCTCTCGCTGGTACGGCTGTTGGAAGTGGTTGGCGAAGCGGCCAGCCGCGTGCCGACGGGAGATCGCACGAAGTATTCCGGTATCCCGTGGCCCCAAATCGTTGGCCTCCGCAACCGGCTCATTCACGGTTATGATAACGTGGATTTCGACATCCTTTGGCAAATCGTCACCCAGGACCTCCCGCCGCTGATCGCCGAGTTGGCGAAGGTCCTCGCGCGCGATATGTGACAAACCCATGGTGCGGAACACCGCCCTCCGTGGCGGTCCCGCACCCATAACCGCCAGGGACGGCGGCGTTCCGTTGGTAGAAACGGCGGTGCGCAGTAGCGCACCCTACCGCTTGTCCGCCGTAGTCACACTCAGCCGGACGAAGGCGGAAACTCTTGGCGTCTTGGCGGTGACCTGAGTTCATGACTGACAACTGGTTTCTTCCTCCCGCTCGCACGCAGTTTCGTCCTTGGCACGGGTTGTTGCTCGTGGTCAGCGTGGCGGTGCCGATGATCGTGGCGGCTTGGTATGCACAGCGGAAAAGTCGCAACCAAATGGCACGACACGGGGAATTGACCACGGATCACACGGATCGCACGGATGAAGTGAAGAGCAACCCGCACGGAATGCCGAAAACATCCGTGTCATCAGCGCTATCCGTGGTTAAAAGACTTTTCGGAAAAAACAAGAGTCTGGCGGATCGTAGTCCGAAGACCAGTGCGATTGGTGCCATTCGTGGCAAAACCGATTCCAGCGCCGTTCTCCGGGTGTTCTGGATCGTGGCGGTCTTGGTGGGACTGGAAGTCATTTACGACGGCTGGTTCATCGCCGTCGAACTCGCCCGACTGGATCGGCGCGCCTTGCCGGATGCGGTGACGGCGACGGCGCCGGTCGCGCGCCTGGTGCTGGGGTTTCACGGCGGACTCGCGCTGCTCGGCGGCGCGCGACCGCTGGACCTGAAGGACACGGAGCAGTCCACGCAGTTTCTTTTCCGGCTGTTGGCCTGCGCCATCGTGCTCGGCGCGACGGCGTGGTCACGCGCCTCGGTCCCGGAACTGATGTTGTTGATGGGGGTGGTGATGTTTGCCGCGCACTGGCTGCGCGGGTTTGCGGCCGAGCCGACCCCGCGTCGCGCGTGGCAGGCGTTGGGGATGCTCGCGGTCAGCGCGCTGCTGTTCTGGGCGGTGACCAAGTACAGCCGGGTCGGCAACCTCTACGTCTTCCAGCTCGCGCGCGGCCAGAAGGTTCAAGCCATTGATGTCGAGTTCCAGATGCGCGCCCGGTGAGAAAGTAGGACAGGCATCTTGCCTGTCTGCCGGTTGAGATGCAGCGGACAAAGAGACAGGCAAGATGCCTGTCCTACTTTGGTGAGAATGGCTGCTCCTGAATCGTTATGAGTCCGAGCGGTGAGCAATCGTTTTGGTTCAGGCTGTTCAAACCGTCGTTTCTCAAAGGGCCGAAGAAACCGTCGGTGGCCGAGGAGTATTCGCTGCTGATCCTGGCGGGGATGTTCACGGCGCTGGCCGGGGTGCTGGCCACGATCGATCCGCCGGACACGTCGCTGTCGGATTTCGTCCAGAAGGCCGAGCGCGCCCAGTGCAAGGCCAACCTGCAACAGATGGCCTCCGCCTTCAAACTCTACGCCCGCCGCTACCAGGGTCGGTTGCCATCCGACGGCAACCCGCCCACCCTCGTCGGCAGCCTGCGGCTCCTTCGCCGGCATCACGAATCCCCGGCGGCGTTGTACTGCCGGGGCGACCAGCGGCCCGAGGCCGCGCCGGCCGGGGAGTACGAGACGCTGAGCGTGACCAACATCAGTTACACCTACGTGCCCTTCGTGTCCTGGGCGGCGGGGACCGGTTTTGGCGACACCAACAAGATCGTCCTGCTCGACCGCATCCACACCGGCAAGAAGGCTGACAAATGGCCGGTGACCGGCAACCACGGCGCCAGCGGCGGCTTTGTCCTGCACGCCGATGGCCGGGTCGAGTTCTACCAGGAACTGCCCGCCGATCTGACCGATGACAAGGGCCGCCGGTTTTTCCTGAGTCCGTAGGCCAACGCTCTCCGAGCGTGGCCTCCGACCGTCGTTTAGCCGGCCAATAGCGCAACCGTCGGCCTTGGAAAGGCTCGACCTACTCGAATGCAGATCACCGTCATCATCGCGACCTTCAATCGCGCGGAGCAACTCCGCCGGACGCTCCAGAGTTTTCGTGCCCTGTCCCCTGTCCCCTGTCAACCGTCTTGGGAACTGATCGTCGTGGACAACAATTCCAGCGATGAGACCCGCGCAGTGGTGGGAGCGGCGTCCCCGCCGCGATCTGCTCTGCCCCTGCGTTACCTCTCCGAGCCGCGCCCCGGCCAGAGCGCGGCGCGCAACCGGGGCATCGCCGAATCGAAAGCCGAATTGCTCGCCTTCACCGATGACGACGTGGACGTGGACGCGCGCTGGCTCGCCGCGCTGGGCGGTGCGGCCGAGCGGCATCCGCGCGCGAGCTTCTTCGGCGGCCGCATTCTTCCCCGTTGGGAACAACCGGCCCCGGCGTGGATCATCGCGCATTCGGCCACGTTGCTGTCCGGGGTGACGATGCATCTCGATCTGGGCGATGCCGAGCGGGAGTTCACCGACCCGGCGCGGCCCTACGGCGTGTACGGCGCGAACATGATGTTTCGGCGCAGCGTCTTCGCGGGCGATCTGCGGTTCCGCGAAGACCTCGGGCTGAAGCCGGGTGAAACGACCCGTCGCGAGGAATCGGAGTTTATCCGCGACCTGCTCACCGCCGGCCAGACTGGCGTCTATGTACCGGACGCGATCGTGCATCATCGCAATCCGCCGGAGCGTGCCACCGAGCGTTACGTCCGCCAGTGGTACAAGGGCGCCGGCATGGCCGACGTGCGACTCGGTCGCGTGCCGTCCAACGCCCACGTGCCGCGTCACCTGTGGCGGAAACTGGCCGAGTCGGGTCTGCGGTTTGCCACGGCGCGGCTGACGAAACCGGCGGCGGTCTGGTTGCCGGCCGAGATCGAGATGGCCCGGCAATGGGGTGTGATCTGTGAATTACGGCGAAACAATCGCGGCTGAAAGCCGCTCCCACCATTCGCCAATCATCAATCGACAATCGACATTCGGCAATGGACCTCTCCGTCATCATCGCCACCTTCAATCGGGCGGCCAGTTTGCGGCGGACACTGGAGGGGTTCACGGCGCAGCAGGCGCCGGCCGGATTGACGTGGGAACTGATGGTCGTGGACAACAACTCGACCGATCAAACGAAGCAGGTGTGCGAGGAGTATGCCCGTCAGGCCATGGTGGGCGCGGCGTCCCCGCCGCGACCGGGCGAAGCGAATCGCGGCGGGGACGCCGCTCCCACATCCGGATTATTGCCGCTCCGGTACATCTTCGAACCCCGCCAAGGCAAGAGTGCCGCGCTCAATCGCGCGATCAGCGAGACCTCCGCGCGGTTGCTCCTGTTCACGGACGACGATGTGGACGTGGAGCCAGGCTGGCTGGCAGCTTACTGCGCGGCGGCAATCCGGCATCCCCACGCGGCGTTTCTCGGGGGACCGGTTCGTCCCCGCTGGGAAACTCCGCCACCCCGCTGGTTGCTCGATCACTCACTGGACCTGCTGGACGGCGTGACGGTCCACGTGGAAAAGGGTGCGACGGAGCGCGTGTTGACTGCCGCGGACAAGCCGGTGTTCGGCTCGAACATGGCGATTCGCCGAAGCGCCTTTGCCGGCGGATTGCGTTTCCGCGAGGACATCGGGCCGACCAATGGCGCATTGATGCGGGGCGAGGACACGGAATTGATCAAGCAACTCGTCGCGCGCGGAAATGCAGGCGTCTATGTGCCGGACGCGGTCGCGCATCATCGCAATCCCCCGGAGCGGATGACGGAACGGTATGTCCGGCATTGGTTCATGGGCCAAGGCATGAAGCTGGTGCGGCTGGCACCGACGGAATTTACCGGCAACCATCTTTGGCGCGGCGCGCCCCGGCATCTCTGGCGGAAATGTTTGTCGGCCGGCGCGAAGTACGTGGTGACGCGCTGGACCTGCCCGGCCCGAGTATGGCTGCCGGCAGAAATCCAGATGGCGCGGACGTGGGGAATGATTCAAGAAATCCGAAATCCGAAATCCGAAGCCGAGTCTGCGAGACCTGCGAAGCAAATCCGAAACAAGCTCGAAAGCGGAAAACTCGAATGAGGAAAAACAGGCACGCGCTGGTCATTTTGGATTTGCCGCATTTGTTTTTTGAATTTGTTTCGGATTTCGTGCTTCGTGCTTCGGATTTGTCCTGCGCATGAAGATCGTCATTCTCATGGCCGGCGTGGGCGCGCGGTTGGGGCATCCGTTCCCGAAAGCGCTGACGCCGTTGCGCGACGGGCTGACGATCCTCGATCATCAGTTGCGCAACCTGGCCGGGGCCAACTCCGATCTGATCGGCGTCGTGGGATTCAAACGCGAGCTGATCATGGAGCGGCATCCGGAACTGCGCTACGTCGAGAATCCGCGTTACGACCAGACGAACACGGCGCGCAGTCTTGCCTGCGCCCTCGAACACGTCACCGACGAGGACGTGCTATGGCTGAATGGCGACGTGGTGTTCGATGGCCGCATCATCACCGAGATGCGGCGCCGCCCGCAGTCCGGCATGGCGGTGGTCAACGGCCCGGTCGATGACGAGGCGATCAAGTACCAACTCGACGGCCGCGGCCGGATTCGCGCCGTGTCGAAGTCGGTGGCCGGCAGTCCCGGCGAGGCGATTGGCATCAATCTGGTCCGGGCCAACGACCTGGAGTTGCTCAAGGACGGGCTGCGCCGGTGTAGCGATCAGGATTATTTCGAGCGCGGGATCGAGCTCGCCATCGGCAACGGAATGGACGTGCGGGCGGTAGATGTGTCGCGGTATCCGTGCGTCGAGGTGGATTTTCTGCAGGACCTGGAAGCGGCGCGGAGGATTTTGTGAGCCGGGTTCACGACAAAGTAGGACAGACTTCCAGCCTGTCGGCCGCGGAGGACCGGCCGGGGAAGGACAGGCGGGACGCCTATCCTACTTTGTTCGGTCGCGTCCGCGGCAAGGTCCAGAACTGGCAACTGAACGCCCCGTTGTGGCGGGCGCGGCAACTGGGCTACAAGATCGTCGTGTTCAATGTGGTCGTCGGTTTCCATTACGACTACATCGAGCCGCTGCTGTTGAAGCTGCGGCATCGGCGGGAAATCCGTTGGTGGATCATCGTCTATCACGGTTCCGACGGCCTGGAGACGGTGTTGGCGCGCGGGATACCGCGTGAACGCATTCTGCTGGCCGACTCAGCGATCGAGTTGAAATGCGTGGACGCGTTCATTTCACCGACCACGTTCACCAGCGTGCCCAAGGGCCAGGTGGAATGCATCCAGTTGTTTCACGGGCTGGCCGGCTGGGGCTCGTCGAAGAGCGGCGACCCGAAGATGAACGGGCTGACCAAGTTCAACCGGCTGTTCGTGGCCGGGCCGAACATGGAACGGACCATTGCGCGGGACTTTTTCGCGTTTCATCCCGACCACAAACAGCACACGGCGATCTACCCGGTCGGCTATCCCAAGACCGACTCGCTGTTCGCCAACGGCCAGGCGCGGCCCGCCGTGGTGAAACACTACGGCCTGGACGCCGGCAAACCCATCGTGCTGTACGCGCCGTCGTGGGAGAAACAGGCTTCGTTGCACACGAGTGGTGACGCGATCCTGCGGACGCTCGCCAACCTGGACGCGTCGATTCTGATCAAACTCCACTCCAACTGTCTGACCACCGATCCGCAGCTTACGGGCGGAGTGAACTGGCGGGAAGTGATCGGCACGTTCTGCGACCAGCATCCGAACTGCCGGATGGTTGCCGAAAGCAACGCCAATTCGTTCCTCGCCGCCGCCGATCTGCTGGTCACCGACGTCAGCGGCGTCGGCTTCGAGTACCTGCTGCTGGACAAGCCGGTGGTCTATTACGATTGCCCGGAGTTTTTCGCGGCTTATGGCACGGCCGGCATTGAGCACTGGGGACGCTCGGCCGGTGAGGTCGTGGGCAATCCCGACCGGTTGCGCGCCGCCGTCCAACGCGCGCTGCATCAGCCAAACGAGCACAAAGCGGCGCGCGCGGAAATTGTGTCGCAACTGGTGTTCAACCCCGGCGCCGCCACCGAGGTTGCCGTCGCCTCCACGCTGGAAATTCTTGGCCTGGCCCGACCCCGGCCCGTCGCGGAGACGCCCGGGCCGGCCCGCCGTGGACAGGTGCTCGCGCCGCAACACCCGCCGCTCGTGTCGATTTGCCTGCCGAACCTCAACGCGCGGCCGTTCCTGGAAGAACGGCTTGAAACGATCCTCAAACAGACCGTCGCCGACTGGGAACTGATCGTCTGCGACAGTTTTTCCGACGACGGCTCGTGGGAGTTTCTCCAGAAGTTCAAGGCCGACCCGCGCGTCCGGCTCTACCAGGTCCCGCGCGAGGGCCTGTATGCCGGCTGGAACGAATGCCTGCGCCGGGTCACGGGCGAGCACCTCTACATCGCCACCGCGGACGACACCGCCCGCCCGGAATTGTTGGAGCGGCTGCTGGAACCGTTGGAGCGCTTGCCCGAACTCCACATCAGCTTATGCGATCATCAACCAATTGACGCGGAGGGTCAACCGCTGGATAAGTTGTACCCGAAGAACGCGCCAAGCTTCTACGGCGAATGGATGAAGGTACCGCACATTCGCAACGGGCGCACCGAATTCCTCACGCTGGCCTGCCTCGGCACGACCTGGCGGACGATGACCGCCGTGCTTTTCCGCCGCGAACTGCTACGGCGGGTCGGCTTCTTCCGCACCGATCGCGGCTCGGCGGCGGACGAAGAATGGACAATGCGCGCCGCGCTCGCCTCCGACATCGCCTGGCTCCCCGAACGGCTGGCCACTTGGCGCGTCCACGAGCGCCAAGCGACGCCGCCCGCCATGACCGACCAGCAAATCCGGCTCATGCTCGACTCCGTGCAATCCGTCGTCCACGACCGCCGGACCGGCATCCCCGAAGACTGGAAAACGATTCCCGACTGGGACGACCAGATCACCCGTGTCTGGCGGCAGGAGTACCTCGACACCTTCGGCCTGTATCGCGGCCAAGCCCGGCGGCATCCCGGCCAGTTCTTCGAAAACGCTTGGGACGCTTTCCGGGAAGAGCCGGGCTTTTTCTTCCGGCAGGCGTTCCGGCGATTTGCGTGGTCGGACGAATTCAGCCCTGACAAAGTGCAGGCGACCCGCGATCTCATCCGGCTGTTCAACGCGCCGTGGCCGCCCCAACCATTACCGGCCGCCCGTCCGGCCCCGGCGCCGGCTCTGCGACCCGCGCCCCGGCCCGAACGGGCGGGCCCGCCCGATGAGAATCGCGAACCCGTTCCGCCCGTGCCGGCCGGCATCGCGCGGCCGTTGTGGACCGTGATCATCCCGACCTACAACTGCGCGCACTATTTGCGGGACACGCTGGCCAGCGTCTTGGCGCAGGACCCGGGACCGGACCAGATGCAGATCATCGTCGTGGACGACCACTCCACCAAGGACGATCCGCGCGCGGTCGTCGAGGAACTGGGTGGCGGCCGCATCGAGTTCTACCGTCAACCGCACAACGTCGGTCCCGCCCGCAATTATCAGTCGGGCCTGAACCGCTCGCGCGGTCAGCTCATCCATCTGCTGCACGGCGACGACTGCGCGCGGGAGGGTTTCTACCGCGCCATGCAGCGACCGTTCGCCGAACATCCCGACATCGGCGTGGCCATCTGCCGGCATGTCGATATGAACGAGCGCGGCGAGTGGCAGGATATCGTCTCCCCGTTGCGTGCGGCCAGCGGCATCCTCGACAACTGGCTGGAACAGATCGCCCATCGCAACTCCATCGTCACCCACGCCGTCGTCGCCCGCCGCGAAGTGTATGAGACGCTCGGCGGGTTCGATCATCGCCTGACTGGCTGCGAGGACTGGGAGATGTGGACCCGTATGGCGGCGCATTACCGGGTCTGGTACGAACTCGAACCGCTGGTGCTGTACCGCCGGCACGCCCAGTCCAATACCGAAAAATTCGCGCGCAGCGGCGAGATCGTCCGCGACCAACGCCGCGCCATCGCCATCATCCGCCGGTACCTGCCGGCTGCGACGGCCGACTGGCTGACCCGGCGGACGCTGGAACGCTGCGCGCTGGTGGCCATTGACCGCGCCGGCAAACGGTTCGCCCGCGGCGACAGCGCCGCCGCCAAAGCCCTGATGCGCGAGGCCGTGAAACAGCCCGCCTCCGCCCGCGTCGGTGCCACTGCGCTGGGCACGCTGGTGATGGGCGGGGCGCGGCTCGCGTGGGGCACGGTCCGCAGCGCCGCCGGCGGCGCGCCGCGCGAGGAAGCGTTCGCCGAGGAAGCCTGATGCACCGACCAACTCTCGTGGGAGCGACATTCCTGTCGCGACGGTCGCGGCAAGAATGCCGCTCCCACCGCTGACACGATGCCTGCACCTTCTATTTCCATCATCATCGTCACCGCCGACCGACCCGACGAGGTTCGGCGGTGCTTGCAGTCGCTGGGCGCGCAGTTGCCGGGAGACTGCGACGCGCTGGTCGTGGACGCTTCTGCTGATGACACCACGCAGAAGATCGTTGCCGGCTTCCCGCCGGTGCGTTATCTCCGCAGTCCCGTCCGCAACATGTGCGCGCAACGGAATCTTGCCATCCGCGCGTCAGCGCAAGACGTGATCGCGTTTCTCGACGACGACGCGATTCCGCAACCCGGTTGGCTCGACGCGTTGTTGCGCGGGTACGCCGACGACGGCGTGGCCAGCGTGGTCGGCGCGGTGCGCGAGGATGGGGCGCCGGTTGGTGGCGGAATGCAATGGACCGCGTTCGGCCTGCAACAGCAGATCGACAACTGGCCGCAGACCGAGCCGGTCGAGGTGCTCAACGGCCGCGGCGCGAACATGTCGTTCCGCAAATCGGCGCTGGAGGCCGCCGGCCTGTTCGACGAGAACTACCGGGGGCACTGCAACGGCGAGGACCGGGACGTGTTCGTGCGGGTGCGCCGCGCGGGCGGACGGATTGTCTATCAACCCGACGCGGTGGTGATTCACTGCCCCGGCCCGACGGCCGGCTACGTGCGCAGCCGCAACGACGCGCGGTACGTGTTCATGATGGCCCGCAACAACAGTTACGGCAATACCCGGCTGTTTCTCGGTCGCCGGGAGTTTTTCTGGTATTTCCTGGTCGAGACGTTGCGGTTTGTGGTCGAACAACTCGGTCGGCTGGCGCGCAATTTCGGCGGCAATCTCGCCGTACTGCTGGCGTACCTGGCCGGCAAGCTGTGCGGCCTGGCGGCCGGTCTGAAGTATCGGCTCACCAAATGACAGGCACTGGTCTGAGGAAAAGCAGGACAGGTTCACCGCGAAAGTCTTCGGGGCAAGTCTTGCCTGTCTCAGCCGGCGGCCCACTGCCGGCAGCTTGACCCGCCCAGGCGCTTGGCATTAAAGTATGCTCCGCGAGGACGGCATGATGACAACGACCGAGTTACTGGAACAATTGAATCGCTTGCCCCCTGCCGAACGGTTGCAGGTGGTCGAGTCGGCACTCCACCAAATCCGTGAGGAATTGGCCGGTGATGGAACAACAGAACTGGCCCAGGCTGCCGAGCGGTTGTTGGGCGATTATGTCAACGATCCGGAATTGACTGCCTTCACGGCCTTGGACAGTGAGCCATTTCATGCATAGAGGCGAAATTTGGCTCATCAACCTCGATCCCACAGTCGGTGCCGAGATTCAGAAGACCCGCCCAGCAGTCATTGTGAACGATGATGCGGTCGGTGTCCTGCCGTTGCGCGTGATTGTCCCGATCACCGATTGGAAAGACCGTTATCAAGTGGCCCCGTGGATGGTTCGGCTTGATCCCAACCGACAGAATGGACTGACCAAACCGTCGGCAGCCGATGTCTTTCAAGTTCGTTCCGTGTCCCAACAACGTTGTGTGCGGCGATTAGGAGTCGTGGCTGCGTCCGATCTGCAGCGGATCGGGCGGGCGTTGGTCTGCGTTCTGAAACTCTCATGATTGCCCCGCCGGCACTGAGCAGCATGGAAGCTGTTCGCTACTTCAGAAAGCGCCTCCAACGAAAACTGTTCGATTTCCGTTTCCGCGATTGGCCGGAACGGCAGCGCGGCGAGTTGTATTGGTGGCACGGGCAGTTGCAGCGCATTCGGGCCTGGTACGAGGGCCGCAAGGTCGGGGTAGATTGGTTCGACAACAAACCCCTATCGGATGCCGACAGGATCACAGGCCACTCGCCGCTGGAGAACGCGATTCGCACCTGGGTGCAGCGGGATGTTGGTTATTACCCGGGGGCGTTACGGGTTTCAGCCGACCACTTTGCCGGAATGCGCGTCTGCGATCTCGGGTGTGGCCCAATTCCATCCGCACTGGCATTTACGGACTGCCAGATCTTCGGCGTGGACCGCCTCGTGAAGGGCTACAAAGCCTTGGGTTACCCTCTCGATACGTATCCAAAACGCATGACCTACATCAATGGCTCCGCCGAGAACATCCCCGTCGAAGATCACTTCTTTGATGCCGTGATTTCCGTGAACGCGCTCGATCACGTTGACAACTTTCCGGCAGCCGCCAGCGAAATCTGCAGAGTGCTGCGTCGCGCGGGGGGGTACGATTTCAAGTTCACTATCACAAACCAACCATCCTCGAACCATGGTCGTTGAACGACGATCTCATTGTCAGACATCTCGGCCACCTTGGCATCACAAAAGTTCACGAAAAATCGATTCTTAAGGAGCATCCCGACAGGAAGGACAAGGAGGCAAGAATCGTTGTCTGGGCGACCCCGAACGACTCGCCGAAGCCCTGAGGTACCGGCTGGCCAAATGACAAGCACGGATGTCCCGCAAGTAGGTCGAGCCTCTCCGAGGCCGACCCTGTTGAGGCGGCTGGCCACGCTCGGAGAGCGTTGGCCTACTTTCTCATACGTCAAACGCCGTTGACCACGCATGACGCCGCAGATTTCCGCGGTGATCATTACCCGCCACCGCCCCAAGCCGCTGGAGAATTGTTTGCGGACGCTCGATCCGTTTCGCGAGCAAGGGTTGGAGGTGATCGTGGTGGACAATTCCGACGACGAGGCCACGGCGCAGATGGCGCGCGGGTTTCCGTGGGTGAATTACCAGCGCGTGCCGCATGCGAAGAATTTCCAGACCGCTACGCGCAACCGGGGATTGCAGGAGGCGCGCGCGCCGATCGTGGCGTATTTGGACGATGATGTGACGGTGAAACCGACGTGGTTCGACGCCTGTCTGGAAGGCTACCGGCAGGGCGTGGACGTGGGCGGTGTGGGCGGCCGGGTGCTCGACCATGAAGTGGAGGGCCGCGACTTCCACCGGGACGCGCCGATCTGCAAGATTTTGCCGAACGGCGAGTTGACTGACAATCTGGAGTGCGATCCCGGCCGGATCATCGAAGTGGATCACGCGCGCGGCTGCAATTTCAGCGTCCGCCGCGATTTCGCGCTGCGGGCCGGGGCGTTCGACGAGCAGCTCATGGGCTACGGGTTCCAAGACCTTGATCTGCTCCTGCGCATCCGCAAGCTGGGCTACCGCATCCTCTTCCATCCGAAAATGGAGGTCTATCATCACCTGGCACCGCGCGACAGCCAGAACCGGTACGGCAAGGATTTCAGGGTGCGCTTTCATCGCAAGCGCAACCTGAGTTACGTGTACGCCAAGCACTCGCGGGCGCTGGCGTGGCGGCATTTGTGGCGGTGCGACACCGGCCTGCGGGCGTTGGTACGACAACCTTCCGGACGGGCGCTGGAGTACGTGGTCAGCGGCTACTTGGGAAAACTTGCCGGATTTCTGCGCGCGCTGGCTGCCGGCTGAGACATGAGGGTACCTCCGGTAACTCAGCAAAAAGTGACGAAGGATAACGAAACCGTTTGAATCGGAACAAGAGCCGACTACAATTCGCCGCATGAAAACCTATCAAGCCTCCCAAGCACCCGGGTTCTTTGACGTGGAATTGCGCGTGCAATGGCTCTTGGCCAAGGGCAATTCGTTGAGCCGCCTCAATGCCGTGATCGATTGGGAGAGCTTTCGCCCGCTGCTGGAAGCGGTGTGAGACAAACCCGCCCACGGCCCTGGCGGGCCGCACCCCCACGATCCGCTGAAGATGTTCAAGGCGCTGCTGGTCCAGCGCTTCTACAATCTCTCCGATGAGCAGACCGAATATCAGATCAACGACCGCTTGAGTTTCCAGCAGTTCATCGGCTGGACGCTGGCCGACAAGATCCCGGATGCCAACACGCTCTGGGACTTCCGCGAGGCGTTGATCCAAGCGGGCGCGTTCGAGAAACTCTTTGCGCTGTTCGACGAGCAGTTGCGCACGCGCGGCTTGCTGGCGCAGCCCGGCAAGCTGGTGGACGCCAGTTTTGTGGACGTGCCGCGCCAGCGCAACCGCCGCGAGGAGAACACGACGATCAAGGGCGGCGGCACGCCGGTGGAGTGGGCCGAGCAGCCAGCAAAGCAACGGCAGAAGGATGTCGACGCGCGTTGGACGAAGAAGAACGACGAGCGGCATGACGGCTACAAGAACCACATCAAGGCGGATGCGCAAAGCAAACTCATCGAGTCGTATGCGGTAACCGCCGCGAGTGTGCATGACTCGCAGATGCTCGAACCGCTGGTGGACGGCACCGAGGGGGCGGTCTATGCTGACAGCGCGTATCGGAGCGCGGAGGCGGAAGCGATGTTGGCGGCGAGACAAGTGACCAGTCAGGTCCACGAACGGGCGTATCGAAACCGGCCGCTGAGCGACGAGCAGCGGGAGCGCAATCGGCAGAAGTCGCAGGTGCGAGCGCGGATCGAGCATGTGTTTGGCTATATGAGCCAGACGATGAAAGGATTCTATCTGCGCTACATTGGGAAGCGGCGCAACACAGCGGTGATCGGGTTCATCAATTTGATCTACAACCTGGCCCGCTATGAGCAAATTGTCCGGCTGCAGTTGTTACCGTTGCGCGCCATCTGAAACTGAAATCCAAAACCACAAAGGCAAGAAAACAATCCAAGCTTAAGGAGTCGCCACGACCGAAACCAAACGAAAAAACGAACCACAACCCTCAACATGGTTCCGTAGGATAGTTTTACCGGAAGTTCCCATGAGAAAGTGGTGGCCATTGCTGGTGGTGAGTGTGGTCGCGGCGCTGGTGTTTTTGTGGCGTCTCGGCAGTTGGAGTCTGGGTGACTGGGATGAAGCCATTTACGCGCAGATGTCCAAGGAAATGCTCCAGACCGGCGACTGGATCACGATCCACTGGAATTTTCGCCCCAACTTCGAGAAGCCGCCCTTGATGATTTGGGCCACGGCGGTTCTGTTCCAGTGTTTCGGGGTCAGTGAATTTTGGGCGCGGGCGGTATCGGCGTTCTCCGGTGTCGGTCTGGTGGCCGTCAGCTATTTGATCGGCACGCGAATCTATGACTGGCGGGTTGGCTTGGGGGCGGCGGCCATTCTGTTGAGCGCGGAGCAATTCGTGAAGGCCAGCCGGTTCGGGACGATGGATGTTTTCTTGTCGCTTTGGGTGTACCCGGCGATCTACTGCTACCTAGTCTTGAAGGACAAGGGAGAACGTTGGTGGTACGCGGTGTGGATCAGCGCGGCCATGGCAATCATGACCAAGGGCGCGGGAGTGATCGCGCCGGCCACTATCGGCCTGAGCCTGTTGTTGGAGGGACGGGTCGGGGCCGCCGTTCGTTCCAAACATTTCATCGGCGGCATCGTGGTGGCGGCGGTCATCGCCCTGTTCTGGCACGTGGTGGTGTACCTGCGACACGGTCAGGCGTTTCTAGATTCCTATCTGGGGTATCACGTTTTTACGCGATTCACCGAGCCGATCCGGGGCGGGACGCGCGGGCCGGTGTGGTATGCCGAGGTCTTGCGGAGTTTGTTTTTCCCCTGGACGTACGTGGCGCTATTCGCCGTCCTGCTGGCCATCAAGGAGAACTTTCCCAAGCGCACGAACTCGATCATTCTGTTGGCTGTGATTGTGGTTGTGATCGGTTTGTACGGCGCGGCCAAGACGAAGTTTCGATGGTATGTCATTCCGGCCTGTCCGAGTCTGGCGATTCTCACCGCCTCGCTGGTTGTGAAGGCCATCGAGGACCGAAAGGCCCTGGCTTACGGCGGATTGCTGGTGGCCGCCGCGCTGGTGATCGTCAATGCGCCGGCCAAGCTGGCGTTGTTGTTTGGACTGGTGCTGCTCGGAGTCTGTCTGTTCGGCTGGGCGCGGCGGCGACCGCTGGACCGGGCACTGGCGATTTCCATCGGCTGTTACCTGCTGTTCGCGGGAATGGTCACGACCCGTCGGGCATTTCTTGAACGGGGAATGGCGCCGGGCGCGCGATTGGCAACCGCGGCGGCGACGCACGATCCGGCGGACCACGAACCGATCCTGGTGTATTTGAAAAACGTCTTTCCCTCGGTGCTGTACTACAGCGGCCGCCCCACGGACGAGTTGAAATCCCGGGAGGACCTCAACCAGGCGATGGACCGGTACGGGACGAAGCGGCGGATCATTCTGCCGCGCTCGGAGCTGGGGGACTTGCAGAGTCAATTCTCCGTGGAGGTGGTCACGGAAGCCGACGATCTCGTCTATGCGAATATTGCGGACAAGAGAAGGGGTGGATCATGAAGCCGAAAATCGTGGTGGTCATGCCCGCCTACAACGCGGACCGGACATTGCGGATGACGTACGAGGAGTTGCCCCGCGACCAAGTGCACCTGGTGATCCTGGTGGATGATGGCTCGACCGATGCGACGTTGGATATCGCGCGCGACCTGAACCTCGAGATCTTCGTCCACAACCGCAACTACGGCTACGGGGCCAATCAAAAAACCTGTTACGCCGAGGCGTTGAAGGCGGGCGCCGACATCGTGGTCATGGTTCATCCGGATTATCAATACGACCCCCGGCTCGTGCCGCAGATGGTGCAACCGGTCATCGACGGAACGGCCGACATGGTCATGGGCTCACGGCTCAAGAGCGGCTCCGCCCTGCAGCAAGGGATGCCCTGGTGGAAATACGTCTCCAACCGGTTTCTGACGTGGGTTGAGAACCGGGTGTTCGGTCTGGCTCTCTCGGAGTTTCACTCCGGCTATCGCGCCTTTCACCGCCGGGTGCTGGAGACGGTGAACTACGCCATGAACTCCGACGGCTTCATTTTCGACCAGGAGATCATCGCGCAGATGGTGGCCGGCCGGTTTCGCATCATCGAGGTCGCCGTGCCCACCCGCTATTTTCCCGAAGCGTCGTCGGCGAGCTTCGGGCAGAGCACGGTTTATGGACTGAAGATTCTGGGCCTGTGCGTCCGGTATCTACTGCACAAAGGAGGAGTCTGGCGCTCCCGTCGTTTCGAGAGCCTGCGCGCGCGTTATTCAAAACTCGAGAAGGAACCGACCGCATGAATGCACCTGTCGACCCCAACCGATTGAACCGTGTCCTGACAATCCTTCTGCGCGCGGTGCTGGTGCTGGTGGTCGTCTCGTTTGTCGTGCTGGCGTTTTTCGCCCATCCGTCCACGGACGATTACTGTTATGCGCGGCAGGTGTTTAACCGCGGTTTCCTTGGAGCGCAGGCCTACTGGTTCAACAATTTCGGCGGACGATATTTCGGACAGGCATTGATCAGTCTGTATGCGCTGGTTACCCGGCCGTTTGACGCGTTCTTCTCCGCCTACAAGCTCGTTCCGCTACTGACGATGACCGCCTTGGCCTGCGCGCTCTTGGGGCTTCTCAAATCGCTGACGGCTGGATCGGTCTCCAACGCCGAACTACGCTGGGGGGCGCTGACACTTTTCGTCCTTTACGTCACACGCATGCCCACGACTGCCCAGGGTCTGTTCTGGTTGAACGGGGTGTGCATTTACATGGTGGGGTTGATCCTGGGTCTGTTCTTGCTATCGATGCTGCTGCGTTCGTCCTCATTGGCTTCCCCCTTTTTGAGAGCCGCGGGATGTTGCCTGTTGGTCGTTTGTCTGATCGGCGATCACGAGATCATTGCCATGACCTTTCTGCCGATGTTGGTCGTCGGCGTAGTGGTCACCACTCTCAAGAAGCATTCCGCGGCATCATTGTGGCGAGCGGCCCTCGTCACCGGGGTGGTGTGCGCCCTGCCGGTGTTCTTCGCCCCGGGGAATTTTGCGCGGGCTGCTGAACCGGGCTATGAACATCGCTTCGATTTGCTCCGGGGATCAGTGTTCGGTCTGGTGGGCACGATTGAATCCATCGTGACCTGGGCACTCGATCCGGCGTTGCTCGGCGCCAGTTTGCTCACCATTCCGCTGGTCGCGTCATTGTCCGGCCGTGTGCCGATCCTTACCGGCATGAGTCGCCGGGGATTGCTTGGATTTGTGGTGCTGGCGGTGGCGCTCATTGCGTCGGTGTTCGGCTTCATGAACCTGTTGACCGGCGAGTCCGGGATTCCGCACCGCATCCAAAATGTGCCGTTTCTGATCTTCCTGCTGTCGTGGTTTGCCGGCATCGCTTTCTGGACCGCCATTCGACAGCGGGAATCCCGGCCGGTGATTGTCCCCGACTGGGCGCTGGTCGCGGCCAAGGTCGTCGTAATCGTGTCGCTGCTGATTCAGGGCCACACCATCGCGGCCCTGAAGGATTGCGCAACGAAGGCCCCGCGTTATCACGCGCAACTCCAGGAGCGCTACCAAGTGATTCGGGCCGCGATCGCGCGCGGGGAGAAACATATCGTCGTTTCGGCACTGGTCAATCCCCCACCCACCATCTACAAAGGGGCACCCTTGGAGACCGGCCTGATCTTTCGTCGCAACAAGACCTACAAGGGCGACTTCACGGATGACCCGGCGAACTGGCGAAATGTATGTACCGCCGAGTTCTGGGGAATTGAATCCATCCGGACCGACGCCGCTGACGCTTCCTCGCCCGACATGGACGGTAAAGAAGAGCGGTAAAAGGACGAGCCTGCAACGTATCCTTCCACTGACCGCGTCAACTGGACGACGTTTGGCGATGACCATTCTGTTCCTGGCCGTCCTGCTTCTGTCCCTCAACTTGCCGCATCGTGTCCCGACGGCTGGACTGGTGGACCCCTCGTGGGGTGCCGCGTTGATTTTCTTTCTGGCGAACGGATTTCAGTTCGGACGGGACGTCGTATTCACGTTTGGCCCCTTGGGCTATCTGTTCACCCCCATCTATTTTGGGTCCCTTGTGGCGAGCCGTGTCCTCTTGGAAATCCTGACCAAGGGGATTTTTGCCTGGCTGATGATTTCGTTCGCCTGGCGGCTGCCCGTCTCGATCCGAGTCGTCTTCGGTCTCAGCACCGTGTTCTTTCTCTGGTGCAACGATGCCCTCTTGCTGGCGCTGATCGTGTTCGTCGCCTGCTACCTGTTGCAGGATCGTGCCGCGTCAACCTGGTGCTCCATCGGGGCTGGTCTGCTGCTCGCCTTCGTGTCACTGATCAAGTTTACCTGTCTGGTGAGCAGTCTGCTCTGCGTAGTCCTCGTCGGTGGCTACTGGTGCTACAAAAGAAGGCCGATGCTCGCCGGCCTGACAGCCGGGGCCTATGGATTGGGCATCCCCGTCTGGTGGTGCGCCGCCGGTCAATCACTCGCCAACCTCAAACCGTTCCTTCAGTGGTCGCTGGAGATATCCTCTGGTTACGAACAGGCGATGTTCAATACTGCCCCCGTGATCATCCTGGTCATTGGACTGGTCTGCGCCCTCACGGTCTTGACCATCCTGGCCTTGTCCGTCATCGGCGCGAAGGACAAAGCGCTCGGGCTGACGGTGGGGCTGATTGGTTTGGGTTCCTTGTTCCTGGCTTGGAAGCACGGATTTGTTCGGGGCGACCAGAGTCATGTGCTCATCTTTTTCGCCTCCGCCAGCCTCATCACGTTTGTCGTCACGGCCGTTCGTTCCAACCAATCGGCTTATCGTCTGACCTACCCGATCCTCACCATCCTCGTTTTGGCGCTGTCACACTTGGGGTTCTATCTCGCCCAACCCGAGGAGTATGCCCAGCAACCGAGGATCATGCTGTCCAAGGCTGCTCGAAACGCCTCGGCACTCGCCCAGTTTTCGAAATGGCGAGCGGACTTGAACACAAGGCTGGAAAAATCCAGGGCGGACTGCGCCCTGCCCACGATCAAGCGGCTGGTGGGCACAGAACCGGTGGATGTCTTCGGCCACGAGCAGGTGTACGCGCTGCTCAACGACCTCAACTATCGCCCGCGCCCGGTTTTCCAAGGGTATACCGCGTACACCCCGCGCCTGATTGAACTCAATGAAGACTTCTACCGGGGTCAAACCGCTCCGCCGTTTGTGTTGTTCAAGCTGCAGAGCTTCGATCACCGCTTCCCTCCTGCTGACGATGCGGGCGCGTTGAAACAAATCCTCTACAACTATGAGCCGATTGCTCGCGAAGGAAACCATCTGTTGTGGAAGACGCGGGACGGAACTCATGAATCGCCGCATTTGGATGTCATCGTGACCAACGCCGCACAATTCGATCAGAAGGTCAGCCTTCCCCGAGAAAGCCCGGCCTTGTGGCTGGAGATCGACTGGGAGATTTCCACGCTGGGGAAACTGAAGGAACTGCTGTTCCGGCCCTCGGTCGTCAGGATCCGGGTGACTTCGGCTGCCGGACACGAAGCGGTCTATCGACTGGCACGACCTGTGGCCCAAGCGGGATTCCTCATCGCGCCGCTGTTGGGCAGTCAGGACGATCTCGTCGAAGTGATCCATCATCGGGCTGGTCCGGAGCAGACGCCGGTTGCCTTCCAGCTTGAAGTTCCCGACGCGGCGAAACGATTTTTCCTTCCCCGATTTCGATATCGCCTCTACTCACTTCCTGAAATCCCCCGCTATGCCGGCGTGACGGAAAGCGAAGGGTGAACCACGATGGGTAAAGGAATCCTCGTCACCGGTTCGTCGGGTCTGATTGGCTCAGAAGTCTGTGCATTCTTCAGCCAGGCGGGGTTCGAGATCCATGGAGTGGACAATAATCAGCGGGCCAGTTTCTTCGGTCCGCAGGGAGACACCCGCTGGAACCAGGAGCGGCTCAGCCGGTCACTCAAAAACTTCACGCACCACGAGTTGGACGTGCGCAATCGCGAAGCGATTCTCGATCTGGTCAGCCGGCTGGCACCGCAGGCGATCATCCACACCGCCGCGCAACCCTCCCATGACCGGGCCGCCACGATCCCGTTCGAAGATTTCGATACCAACGCGGTGGGGACGCTCAACCTGCTGGAGGCGGCGCGCCGATCCTGTCCCGAATCACCCTTCATTTTCATGTCCACGAACAAGGTGTACGGGGATCGCCCCAACACCCTCCCGTTGCGAGAACAGGCCACGCGCTGGGAGTATGCCGACCCGGCGGATGAGCACGGCATCGCCGAATCGTTTCCGATTGATCAGTCCAAGCACTCGCTGTTCGGCGCCTCGAAGGTCGCCGCGGATGTGATGGTCCAGGAGTATGGGCGCTACTTTGGGATGCCGACCTGCTGCCTGCGCGGCGGCTGCTTGTCCGGTCCCAACCACGCGGGCGTGGAGTTGCATGGTTTCCTCAGCTACCTGGTGAAATGCAACCTCGAAGCCCGCGAGTACAAGATCTATGGATACAAGGGCAAACAGGTGCGGGACAATTTGCATGCGCTGGATGTCGCGCGCTTCATGTTCGAGTTCTTCAAGCATCCGCGAAGCGCGGAAGTTTACAACCTGGGAGGCGGAAAGGGCAATTCCTGCTCCATCCTGGAAGCGTTTCAGATCGTCGAGGGCTTCACGGGGCGGAAGCAGGTGTATTGTTATATCGATCAACCCCGCGTCGGTGATCACATTTGCTACTACAGCGATCTCCGCAAGATGCAGACACATTTCCCGGCCTGGAAAGTTTTGGTCCCGTTGCCGCAAATAATCGAAGAGATCGTCAAAGGCTGGCAAACGCGCCCATGAAAATCTTGATCACCGGAATCTGTGGATTCGTGGGCAGTTCCTTGGCGCGGTGGCTGCGCCGGCGGGACTCCTCCCTGCGGATCGTGGGCTTGGACAGCTTCATCCGACCCGGCAGTGAAAGCAACCGGAGCCTGTTGCGGTCACTGGACGTTGAGGTCCGGCATGGTGATGTCCGCAACTGGAGTGACTTCGATGGGCTGCCGTCGGCGGACTGGGTCATTGATGCCGCAGCCAACCCGAGCGTGCTCGCGGGGCTGGACGGCAGCACCAGCACGCGGCAACTGATCGAGCACAATCTGTCCGGCACGGTCAATGTGCTCGAATACTGCAAGCAGCACCGCGCCGGCCTCGTGCTGCTGAGCACGAGCCGGGTTTACTCCCTGCGCGATCTCGCCGCTTTGCCCCTGATCGTGAGGCAGGAGGCCTTCGCGTTGAACACGGCAGCGCAGTTGCCGGCCGGCGTTTCGGAGGAAGGGATCGGCGTTGATTTCCCCACGACCACACCACTCTCGCTGTATGGAAGCACGAAGCTGGCATCGGAGATTCTGGCCCTGGAGTACGCCGCCGCGTTTTCGTTTCCGATTTGGGTGAACCGCTGCGGGGTCATCGCCGGGGCCGGGCAGTTTGGAAAAGCCGACCAAGGCATATTCTCCTACTGGCTTCATGCCTGCGCACAGAAACGACCCCTCAAGTACACCGGTTTCGAGGGCTTGGGCCATCAGGTCCGAGACGCTCTCCATCCGGACGATCTGGCCGAATTGGTGTTCCGTCAGATCAACGCTCCGTCCCAGCCCTACCCTCGTGTGTGCAACGTGGGTGGCGGCCTCCGCAACGCCATGTCACTGGCCCAGCTCAGTGCCTGGTGCGCGACCCGGTTTGGCCCGCACGCCATTTCCGCCGACCCCACCCCACGGCCCTTTGACATTCCTTGGTTTGTCACGGACAACGCGTTGGCCACGCGGGAGTGGGGCTGGAAACCCCAACGCAGCCTCCCGTCCGTGCTGGAGGAAATCGCGAATCATGCGGTGCAGAATCCGCACTGGCTCGAAATGACGGGCGCGGTTTGACCAGGTGATGATGGAACCTCGCCCCCTGACACTTCTCAGCGTAATCATCCCCGCGCGGGATGAGGCTGGTTGCATCGCTTCGACCGTCGAACATCTGCACGTGGAGTTGCGGCTCCACAATGTGCCGCATGAGATTGTCGTGGTCGATGACGGCAGCACCGACAACACCTGGCAAGCGCTGCAGGACACGCTGCCGCGCGTGCCGACGCTCGCGCCCGTTCGGAATAATGGCCAGCACGGATTCGGCCGGGCGGTGGTGCGCGGCTTCGACCACTCCAAGGGTGATGCGGTGGTGGTGATGATGGCCGACGAGTCGGATGACTGCCGGGATGTCGTGCGCTACTGGGAGATCTTGAACGACGGGCATGATTGCGTATTCGGCAGCCGGTTCATGAAGGGTGGCGGCGTGATCGATTACCCGTGGCTGAAGCTCCGACTCAACCGGCTGGCGAACCTGTTCATCAAAGTCCTGTTCAAGATCAAGCTCAACGACACCACCAACGCCTTCAAAGCGTATCGGCGCGAAGTGATTGACGGTTGCCGGCCATTCCTCTCCCCACATTTCAATCTCACCGTGGAAATCCCACTGAAAGCCATCGTCCGGGGATACACGTGGACGGTCATCCCGATCACGTGGCGCAACCGGCGGACGGGCCAGGCCAAACTGAAGATCAAAGAGATGGGCAGCCGGTATCTTTTCATTTGCCTGTACGTCTGGCTGGAGAAATACTTCAGCCGTGGGGACTATAGGCGGCAGTGACCCTGGGTTAACATGGTGAGCGCAGCGAGGTGAGAGTGAGATCGCTACAAGTGGTGTGATCAATGACAGCTACCCATCTTTCCGGCAAGAACATCCGGCGGATCATCCTCGAGCAATCGAAGCGGGCCAATGTCGGCCATATCGGATCTGCATTATCGATCGCAGACATTATCGCCGTGCTTTACACGGACATACTGCGGGCGCGGACCCCCGAGGATGCTGAACGAGATCGATTCGTACTCTCCAAGGGCCACGCCGTACTTGCAGTTTACGCGGCGCTCTATTTGAAGGGCTGGCTTAGCGGGCAGCAACTCAACAGTTTTTGCGGGGACGGCACTGCGCTCGGAGTTCACCCAGAACACGGTCTTCGAGGGGTGGATTTTGCCACGGGTTCGCTTGGGCAAGGTCTGTCTATGGCGGCCGGTGCGGCTTTGGCAGCTCGTCTACAACGATCGCCACGGCGCGCGTTTGCCCTCCTCAGCGATGCTGAATGTAACGAAGGCTCCGTGTGGGAAGCCGTAATGTTCGCGGCCCACCACAAGCTATCCAACCTGATTGCGATCGTGGATTTGAACGGGCAGCAGGCATTGGGCTACACCGAACAAGTGTTGTCGCTGTCGCCGATGGCGACGCGATGGCGGGCGTTCGGCTGGGATGTGCACGAGGTAGATGGCCACAATGTCGTGGAGCTCAAGCAGACCATCGAAAGGCTCGACACCATTACTGGTCAGCCCCACGTGCTAATCGCGCGCACCACATTCGGCAAAGGCGTCTCCTACATGGAGAGTAAGATCAAGTGGCACTACTGGCCTATGTCCGATGAAGAATACCGCCAAGCCTCGGAAGAGATCGAAGCCACGCTATGAGAGCGGCCTTTACCAAGACTCTGACTGAGTTGGCAGCCCGCGACCCGCGCATTCTGCTGCTGACTGGTGACTTGGGCTACATGGCGCTGGAGCCTTTTGCGGACAAGTTTCCAGACCGGTTCTTCAACGTGGGCGTCGCTGAACAAAACATGGTGGGCTTGGCGACAGGTTTGGCCGAAGCCGGTTTCATTCCCTTCGTCTATTCGATTGTCACCTTTGCCACGCTGCGCCCCTATGAATTTATTCGCAACGGCCCGATCCAGCATCAGTTGCCGGTGCGCATCGTGGGCGTCGGCGGCGGCGTGGAATACGGGCAGAACGGATTGAGCCATTATGGACTAGAGGATGTGGCGGTGATGCGAGCGCAACCCGGTATCACCGTGATCGCCCCGGCAGACCATCAGCAGGCACGGACCGCCATTCAGGCGAGCTGGAACTTGCCGGGCCCGATCTACTACCGGCTCGGTAAGGACGACAAGACCGTCGTACCGGGTCTGGAGGGACGGTTTGAACTGGGCAAAATTCAACGCATCGGAGACGGCGCTGACTTGCTGTTACTTGCCATGGGTAACGTCGCTTCCGAAACGGCGGCCGCCGCACAAGCGTTGGCCGCTCAGAACATCGCATGCACGGTGGCGATCGTCGCGACCGTCAACCCTGCGCCGGCGCATGAACTGACTGAACTGCTGGCTTCGTTCCCCGTGGTGCTCACTGTTGAAGCACATTACAAAGTGGGCGGTCTCGGCTCGTTGGCAGCCGAAGTAATCGCTGAACAAGGCCTGTCCAGCCGTCTGGTGCGGTGTGGCGTTCAATCAATGCCAACCGGCATCACTGGCAGTCAGCGGCATTTACTTGAGCTCTTCGGATTGACGAAAGACAAGTTGGTGGAGACCGCTGAGTCAGCTTTGCGGAGGTTTGGAAAGTGAGCGGGCAAACCAAGAAACTCAGTGCAATTATCGCTTGTTACCGCGATGCGCCAGCAGTGCCGATCATGCACGAGCGGCTGACGGCGGTGTTCAAGAAGATTGGCGTGGACTACGAAATCATTTTTGTTAACGATAACAGCCCCGACAACGCCCGCGAAGTATTGGCTACGCTAGCAGCACGCGATCCCAAAGTGACCGTCATCAATCATTCCCGGAACTTCGGTTCGCAGAACGCTTTCACGAGCGGTATGCGCGTCGCCACCGGCGACGCCGTCGCGCTACTGGACGGCGACCTGCAAGACCCGCCGGAGTTGATCGAAGCTTTCTACCAGAAATGGCAAGACGGTTATGATGTAGTGTACGGGGAGCGTGTGCAACGCGAGGCAACCCGGTTCTTGCAATTCGCCTACAAAGCGTTTTACCGACTTTTTCGCGCGACCTCGTACGTGTCCATCCCGGTGGATGCGGGTGACTTCTCGCTAATTGACCGCCGTGTGGTGAACGCTCTCAATGGTCTACCGGAGAACAACCGATTCCTGCGCGGCTTACGCGCATGGGTCGGCTTCAAGCAGGTTGGCGTGTCATATGTTCGACCAGAGCGCATGTTCGGACGTACCACAAATTCGCTGCTCAGGAATCTCGGCTGGGCGCGCAAGGCAATCCTCTCCTTTTCATATGCGCCCTTGGACTTCATCACTTGGCTGGCCCTGAGCACAGTGGGGATCTCGTGTGTCGCTCTCGTGTTTCAAGTTGTCTCCCGCCTGTTTTTCCCAAATATCGCGCCACGCGGTTTCACGACGCTAATCTGCTTGATCCTCTTCTTGGGTGGAATCCAGTTATTGTGCCTGAGCATCATCGGGTCGTACCTGGCGCACATCTATGACGAGGTCAAACGGCGACCCCCTTTCATCGTCGAGAGCATTCTGAATGATCCACGCGGACGAGAACCGGTCAGTCACGACGAGCATGACAAGCACGGTTGAATTGCGGCCCACACGTTGCGCTATCTGCGGGACTCAGGGTAACGCGACCGAGCTTTACCCGGCCAATTTCGATCCCGAAGCGTTCAATCCGTCGGTCTTCTCGGCGCGCCGTTTGCCTGACCGCATTCACTACCGCATGGTGAGATGCAATGCCTGCGGGTTGGTTCGCTCCGACCCGGTGGCCGACTCTGCGTTGTTGGAACAACTTTATCAACAGAGCACATTCACCTACACAGATGAAGTTACCGACCTCAAGCGCACCTATGGCCGTTACCTCGCCAAGCTGGATCGCTACGGGGCGCGCAAGGGAACCTTGCTGGAGATTGGCTGCGGGAATGGCTTCTTCCTTGATCTGGCACTGGCCCACGGCTATCGCGCTGTTCGGGGCGTTGAACCAAGCCGTGTGGCTATTGCTCAGGCAAGTCCGCAGGTGCGCGACCAAATTGTCTGTGATGTGATGCGCCCGGGGCTGTTCGCGCCGGCGCAGTTTGATGTCATTTGCCTGTTTCAAGTCTTCGATCACGTTCCCGATCCTGCCAGCTTGCTCGACGAGTGTTTCCGCGTGCTGCAACCGGGCGGTCTTGTCTTGGCAATCAACCACAACATAACAGCGTGTTCAGCGCGTTTGCTCAGAGAGCGCAGTCCAATTATCGATATCGAACACACATACCTGTATAGCCCCGCGACTATGTCGCGGTTGTTTGCGGCCCATGGCTTTCAAATCCGGCGAGTTGGCTCGGTGTGTAACCATTACTCACTTCAGTATCTGTTCCGACTGTTGCCGTTGCCGGTAGCACAGAAGCGCGTGGCCCTTGGATGGCTTCGGTGCCATTCCATTGGTCGCTTGCGCCTAACAGTACCCCTCGGAAATTTGCATCTCGTGGCGCAGAAACCGTGCGAACAGCCCTTCCCCGATCAAGCCGCCTAATGAAAGATCCTCACGATTTTACATTTGAACCCTTCAACCGGGACGTGGCGGCTAACGCTGGCTACCTCTACACGACTGATTCCAAGTTGAGTAGTCAGATGGCAAACCGGCGGCTGAGCGACGCATCACTGATGGCGCTCAGTATTGCTGGAAAGCGAGTAATTGACATCGGTTGTGGTGACGGCAGTTACACTCTGGAACTCTTTGATCGTGGCACGCCAGCAAGTATGTGTGGAGTGGATCCCGCTGAGAAAGCCATTGAGGTCGCGCTCCAGAGAGTCGACTCCAGGGGGAACATCACTTTCGCGGTTAATAGCGGCTATGAACTACCCTATGAGAAGGACAGTTTCGATATTGCCTACGTCCGCGGCGTCCTGCACCACGTCGAACAGCCTATGGATGTCTTGCGAGAGGCCTTGCGTGTCGCTCCGACGCTGCTGATCATTGAACCTAACGGCTACAATCCCATCCTGAAATTGATCGAGCGTTTTTCCAGGTACCACCGTGAGCACCATGAGAAATCCTATACTGCCGCACGCTTGGAGAGTTGGATTCGATCCTTGGGTGGTGAAGTTCGCTCACGACAATGGGTTGGCTTGGTGCCCTTCTTCTGTCCGGATTGGATGGCCCGGAGCCTGAAAATGATCGAGCCAGTCATTGAAGATCTTCCACTTGCGCGAACATGCGCTTGTGCCGTCTGCGTCATGGTTGTATCCCGTTTGACGGAGCATCAGGGCGGAAAATGATGAAACGAGTGCTCATCACAGGAGGGACGGGATTCGTCGGAACGAACCTTGCCCGGCGACTGGTGCATGATGGACACGCGGTGCATTTGCTGGTGCGACCGGGCTACAAGCCTTGGCGCATCGAAGCGATTCGCGCCAACGTGCGTCTGCATGAACTGCACCTGCACGACCTCTCCGAAGTGACGCGCGTCGTGAGCAAGATTCGGCCAGAGTGGGTTTTTCACCTGGCGGCGCATGGCGCCTATTCGTGGCAAACCGACTTGAATCAGATGGTTCTCACGAACATTACCGGCACGATGAACTTGGTCCGAGCCTGCCTGCATACGGGTTTCGAGGCATTCGTCAACACTGGCTCTTCATCGGAATACGGCTACAAAGATCAAGCTCCCCCGGAAACGGAACTGCTTGAGCCAAACAGCCATTACGCCGTCACGAAAGCCAGTGCCACACTGTTCTGCCAGTACACGGCCCAACAGGAGAAGGTTCACTTGCCCACCTTACGTCTGTATGCGGTTTATGGGCCTTACGAAGAACCGTCGCGTCTGATCCCGACGTTGATTATCCGGGCTTTGCAGGGAGATCTCCCGCCGCTAGTTAGCCCGGCGACAGCCCGCGACTTCATTTATGTGGACGATGTCGTGGAGGCGTATCTAATGGCAGCATCACACCCGGGCAAAGAACTCGGAGCCGTTTACAATGTGGGAACTGGCGTCCAGACCACCATACGGGAGGTCGTGGAGATTGCGAGCCACCTGCTTGTGATCACTGCCAAGCCCCACTGGGGAACGATGCCCGACCGTATATGGGATACAGCCGTCTGGGTAGCTGACAATCGGAAGATCGGCAAACAGATAGGCTGGTCGCCTCGATTTCGCTTCGCGGACGGCTTGGCGTCAACACTTCAGTGGTTTCAGGATAATCCCGATCTTCTCCGACTCTACGAGTCGCGTTCTTTTCAGTCAGTAATATGATGATGCGCGAGATTGAAGCCCATGTGAGAGATCAGAACGTGGCAGCTAAATACCAGTGGCCCGGCTATGACAGTTCCAATCATGTCCTTTCCCGGCGAACTTTATAGTTTTCTATATCAGGATTTCTTTCTGACTTTCGGTCCGTACGCCGGCAGGGTCTGGAAGTGCCTATGGGCGGGTGCCGCAGTCATGCTGCTCACCCTAACGGCATGCCTTGAACGGAGGAGTCAGACTAGAGAACTTCCGGGTCGTGTCACAGATGTCGCGTTCTGTATAACTTGTGCACTCACACTCTTATTATGCCGGCTGCCAAGTTTGTGGCTCGATGAACTGAACCCAGACGAATCCGGATGGATTGTCGGCGCGGGGACGCTTTTTCATGATCCCAGAGTCTGGCATTCCGTGGACAGCGCAACATCGGGCCCGCTGCTTGTTCTCCCTTTGACGGCAATCCCCTTGCTTCATTTTTCGCTGAATTACGCAAGCGTGCGTCTGTTCGGAATCCTGGTGTGTCTAATTCCCACCGTCTATTTCATCTATGCCGGCCTCTCATCCCTGTACTCACGAACGGTTGCGCGACTTTCCGTGCTGTGCCTCGTCTTCTATCTGAGTTTTGCCAGAGGTAAAGATACTCTGGCTTTTAATAGCGAACACATCCCTCTTCTCCTCCTGTCTGGATCCTTATACCTGCTCGCGTGGACCGTGAAGAACGACCACAAGGCAACGTGGCTCCCGCTGTTCACCAATGGGTTGCTTCTTGGCTCGATCCCGTATGCCAAATTACAAGGCATGCCGCTCGCCGCCGCCCTCGCCGTGAGCCTCATAGTTTCCCAACTTGGGCGGGCCTCAGATGCAAGCAGACATGTTCCACTTCGCCGCAAGATCGTCTTCTCCCGATTGTTTGCCTTTGGCGCAGGCCTCGTCAGCCCGAGTCTGGTTTGCCTCCTCTACTTGAATGCTTTCCACCTCGTTCCCGACTTTTTGCAGTCGTATCTAAAAATGAACATCGCGTACGCTCAAACCGGGTTCGAATCACAGGTGCCACTCGCTCACAGATTGTGGCTTTTGCCGAGGATGCTTATGCACTATGAAGACGTCAGATACATTCTCTTGCTTGCCGTTCTGCTGGTGGGAAGTCTCTGTGCGATCTTTGCCGGCCGAAACATCTTCGCCGCGCTGCGGATGCGACGGTTTCACTGTTTCCTGACTGTGGCGCTGGTTCTGGCCGGATATCTCGCTGTAGTAGTGCCCGGCAACAGTTTCCCACACTATCTCTACCTCTTCATGCCGCCGGCCACGGTCCTCTTTGCGTACTGCGTTGATCTCGTTCTGCGGGTGAGTCCGGTTGAATATCACCAAGGAGTGCGGACCTCTTTTCTGTTGCTCCCGATGGTGGCGTTCTCCCTCTCGTTGTCGCAGGGGCCTGTTGGAGTTCAAGTCGCAGCCAAAGGTGATCTGCGGCACCGCCAAGACAAGCTCGTGAGTGTCATCCAATCAAAATCCCGACCGGGTGATCGCATGGCGGTCTGGGGGTGGGCAAACAATTTATACGTTCACACCGGCCTAATTCAGGGGACGAGGGAATCCGCACCCTACTATCAGATTGTTCATGGTCCGCTGCAGGAATATTATCTGCCACGTTATGTTGGCGACTTGGAGCGAAACTCTCCGCAAATTTTCGTTGATGCAGTCGCTCCCGGGCAGTTTTATTTTCAGGAACCGCGTTTCCGGCACGAGAATTATCCCCTGATTGACACCATCATTTCCAAACGTTACGACTTCGTCGCCGACGTCAACGGCGTCCGGGTCTATAGGCGCCGGCCACCTCGCGCTGTGGAGTAAGAGGATGGCAGACCGCTCGTTGAATGAAGTTTAGTCCAGCCATGTCGTTCCCCGGGGAAATCTACAGGTTCTTGTATCAGTGTTGCTTTCTGGCGTTCGGCGCGCACGCCGGCGCTGTGTGGCGATGCGTTTGGGCGGTGGCGGCCATCGGATTGGTGGGGACGGCGGCGTACTTGCCGGGTGGCACACGCAAGCCCGGTCCCTCCGACCGCTCGGTTGACATCATGTTTTGTTTCATTTGTGCGCTGGCCATCGTGCTTGGCCGGTTGCCCAGTCTGTGATCGCTCGAAAACCGTGAATCCGCAATATCCCCTGAAGCCTGATTGCCGGCATTTCCGGTCCGACCGGCCGTGTGCGCCGCACAAGCGGGCCGGGAAGATCTGTCCCACCTGCGATGAGTATGATCCGTCCGCCGCGCGCGTGCTGCTGATCAAGTTGGCCGCAATGGGCGACGTACTGCGCACCACCTGCCTGTTGCGAGGATTGAAGACCAGGTTTGGCGCGCCGATCGTATGGGTGACCCGGCCCGAGTCTGTCGAGTTGCTTCAGCACAACCCGTTCATCACTGAAGTGTGGACCGATGACCAAGAATTGCCCGCCCGGCTGGACGCCGAGCCGTTTCGGACCGTCATCAACGTGGACGCCGACCGGGCCAGTGCCGGCCTCTGCGCGCTGGCGCGTGCGAAAGAGAAGCTCGGGTTCACCCTCGGCGCGCACGGCGACGTCGTGCCGCTCGGTGAAGCGGCGCGAACTTGGTCATACCTGGGAGTGAATGACGAACTCAAACGTCAGAATCAGCGAACCTATCAGCAGATCGTGGCCGAAATCGCGGGCATCCCGGCGCGCGAGAACGAGTTGGTGTTTGTCCTGACCGACGCCGAGCGGGCCGCCGCGCGCCAGTTTGCCGGCCGCTCACTACCGGCAACGGCGGATGCGATCGTCGGGTTCAACACGGGCGGTGCCGACCGCTGGAAACGCAAGCAATGGACGTTTGAAGGCTTCCTCGATTTGGGCCGGCGCATCCTACGGGACACCCGACATGGCATCGTGCTGTACGGCGGTCGGGGCGAGGAGGAATTCAACCGGCGTCTGGAGGAGGCCCTGGCCAATCCGCGCGTCGTCGATGTGAACACCGGGCGCAGCGTCCGCGAGTTTGGCGCGATGCTCGAACTGTGCGACGTGCTGGTGACGGGCGACACGCTGGGGTTGCACCTGGCCGCTGCGCTGGGCAAACATATCGTGGCCCTCTTCGGACCGACCTCGGTCAGTGAGATCGACCTGTATGGCCGCGGCACCAAGATTGCGCCGGCGATGGAATGCCGGAGCTTTTATCGTCCGGTCTGCGAGGTGTCGCCGTGTTGCGTGGAGACGATCGATCCCGCCACGGTCTTCGCCGCAGTGGAACAGGCCTTGTCCGCCCGCTGATGGAACGTCACCTCCGAGTTTTGGTTCTGAGTTCCGAGCCGCCCTGGCCGCCGACGCACGGTGGGGCGCGCCTCAAACTCTATCAGGTGCTCAAACACCTGGCGCCGCGGCATGACATGACGTTGTTGATGATGCTCGAACGTCCGGAAGAACGGGAATTCGTGCCGGCACTGGAAAAGGTTTGTGGCCGGGTGCTGGCGTTCGACCGCAAACCGGTGAGCGCGCCACCCACCTGGCGTGAGCGATGGCAGGCGCCGTTCTACCGGTTGGCATACACCACCGAGGTCGCGGCTGCCATCCAGCACGAATTAACGAAGAACACGTACGATCTGGTCCATGTGGACCTCGCCCACATGGCGGTGTACACGCCGCTGCTCAGGGAACATCGCAAGATCATCGCGGCCCACGACTCGCAGACGGTGTCCTACGCCAGCCGCGTGGCGCTCGCCCGGACTCCGCGAGAACGATTGCGGGCGCGGTTCCTGTTGAACCGCGTCCGCGCTTTCGAGCGCCAGCACTACCCCGAGTACGATGCCTGCATCGTCGTGGCCGAGGAAGATCGCGACATGATCCGGCGGTTGTGCCCCGACTTGCGCGTCCAGATCGCGCCCAACGGGATTGATCTGGACTATTTTCAACCGCAACCCGCGACCATCGCGGAGCCGCACCAGCTCGTGTTTACCGGCATGATGGATTTTGGACCGAACATTGACGCCGTCGCGTGGTTTGTCTCCGCGATCTTGCCGCGCGTGGAACAGGCCTATCCCGACGCGCGCTTCGAGATCGTCGGCCGCAATCCCACCGGCGCGGTGCGGGCGCTGACGAAATCGGCGCGGGTGTCGGCCACGGGTTTTGTCCCCGATCTGCAGCCGCACCTGGCCCGGGCGGCTGTGTACGTTTGCCCGCTGCGACTGGGGTCCGGCATGAAGAACAAAATGCTGGAGGCGATGGCGATGGGCAAAGCCATCGTCACCACCTCCGAAGGCGCGAGTGGCATCGGCGGGACCTCGGGGCGCGAGTACCTGGTCGCTGATCAAGCCGAACCATTTGCCGACGCGGTGGTTGAGTTACTGCGAAACCCAGCGCGACGCTGGGACCTTGGTCAGGCGGCGCGCCGGTTTGTCGAAGCCCGGTATTCCTGGGAACGCACGGTCGAGTTGTATCATCAACTGTATCTTGCTGTGGCCGGCCGCGGTTGATCGGATGCCATGTCATCATTTCCCCTGGCACTGTACATTGCCCTGATCTTCATCCGGCCGATGGAATGGTGGGAGCCGCTGCAAGGCTATCCACTGGTCAACGGCGCGGCGATCTTCACGATCCTGTTCGCGTTTCCGGAGATCATGCGGGATCACCTGGACATGTGGCGGAAAATCCCGCAGGTGAAGGTTGCGCTGTTGTTCAGCGTGTGCGTGCCCGCTTCATTCCTGCCCGTGTTTTTCCTGTCGGCGATGTCGGCGTCCTTTCAAGTGTTTGGCAAGGTGATCGTGTTGTACATGCTGGTGCTGTTGGCGGCGCGCGACCCGCGCAACCTGCGGTTTCTGATGTGGGTGGTCATCATCTGCACGCTGTGGCTGGCCTGGCACACCATTCTGTTGATGAGCGATCCGCCCCTGAGCCAGGGCTTCGGCGACGCCCTGGCGCGCTGGCGACCGGACAAGGAAATCTATCAACCGCGCGCCTATGGCATCTTCGCCGATCCCAATGACCTGTGCCTGGTGTTCGTGATTGCCATCCCGATGTTGTACGCCGAGTTCCGCGGCGCGGACAACCCGATGATCCGCGCGTTCACCCTGCCGTTGATGGCGATGGAAGCGTATGCCGCCTGGTTGACCAACTCCCGCGGCGGCATCGTCGGCCTGCTGGGCATGGCGGCCGCCTATGCCGTGTCCCGCGCCAAGGGTTGGCGCCGCTGGTTCTTCGGCGGCGGCACCATCGGGTTCATTCTGTTTGTCGCGCCGTCGCGCTTTGCCGGCGGGTTCGCGGTGGACGTGGGTCGGTTGAATTCGTGGGGCGAAGGGTTGGCGTACTGGAAATCGGGTTTGCGCCCGATGTTGTTTGGCGTCGGGTTCGGCAGCTACAAGGACGTCACCGAAGACTACATGGCGGCCCACAATTCCTTCATCGAACCGCTGGTGGAACTGGGATTGGTGGGCTACATCCCGTTCTTCCTGCTGATTTATCTGACCGTCCTGTACTCATACCGGCTGGCGACGTTCAAGAACGAGTTGACCAAGAAGAACCGCTTCTACAACACCGGGCTGTATTCGGCGCTCATCGGCTATCTCGCGGCGGCCTACTTCCTGTCGCGCGCCTACAATCACGTCCTCTACGTCACGCAGGCGCTGCTCGTGGCCCAGGTCTGGACGGGCTGTCGGGATCACAATCTGTATCCGCAGGTATTTGGGCCGCTGAAGAAGGATGTCCGGCGCGGTGTGATGACGGCGTTGATCAGTGTGATTCTCATCTGGCTGTCCGTCCGCCTCGGCAACCTCGGACGGTAACATGCTCACCGTCGTGCAATGCGTAAACACCCTGGACGTCGGCGGCGTGGAACAACTGGCCCTCACGCTCGCCCGGCAGTTCCGCGGGGACGGCTTTCAAACGTTGATCTGCTGCATCGAAGACCGCGGCCGCCTCGCCGAGCAGGCGGAACGCGAAGGCATTCCCGTTCACGCCCTGTGCCTCGAGCAACAGGGCAAATGGCGCGGACTGCGGGCGCTCTGCCGGTTGCTCCGCCAACACCACCCCGTCGTGCTCCACACCCACAACTTCAAGCCGTTCTACTACGGCGCCCTGACGCGCCTGCTCGGCGCCGCCGACGTGCATGTGCAAACCCGGCATGGCGCGTTCACCAAAACCCACCGCGCGCACTGGCGTTACCGGTGGATGCGCCGCTGGGCGGACGCGCTCGTCACCGTCTCCGAGGATGGCCGGCACCGGCTGTCGCAACAGTCCGGCCTGGCCGTGGACAAGATCGGTCTCATCCCGAATGGCGTCGATACCGACCAGTTTTGCCCGGCCACCGACAAGGCTGCGGTGCGCCGGCAACTCGGGTTGCCGGCGACCTGTCCGGCCATCGTTACCGCGGCCCGGTTCTCGCCCGAGAAGGATCTCGGCACCTTGCTGCGGGCATTCGCGGCCGTCCGACAATCGTTGCCGGACACCGAACTGTGGTTGCTCGGCGACGGAGCCGAGCGTGCGAACCTGGAGGCGCTCCGCCGGGAGCTTGGCCTGGGTGACCGCGTCCGGTTCTTCGGCGCGCGGCCGGACGTGCGACTCTTTCTGCAGGCGGCTGATCTGTTCGCGCTGTCGTCGGTTTCCGAGGGATTGTCCATCGCGCTGATCGAGGCCATCGCGTCGGGCTTGCCGGTGGTGGCGACGGACGTGGGTGGCAACCAGGAGATCATCAACCCGCCCGAAGCCGGCCGCCTCGTGCCGGCGCGCGACCCGCAGGCGCTCGGGCACGCGCTGGTCCAAGTGCTGGGAGATTCCGCGTTGCGGCACAAACTGAGTCAGGCCGCCCGGAAGCGGGCGTTGGAGAAATTCTCGCTGGAACGAATGTTGCAAAGCTACCGCGAGCTTTACCTAGGCAAGCGCCCTTGAACCGGTATATAACCCGCCTCCAACATCCATGAAACGCGCATTGATCACCGGCATCACCGGCCAGGACGGCTCGTATCTCGCCGAACTGCTGTTGAACAAAGGCTACGAGGTCCACGGCATCATCCGCCGCGCCAGCACGTTCAACACGGAACGGATCGACCACCTCTACCACGATCCCCACGTCCATGGAGTGCGCCTGTTCCTGCACTACGGCGACCTGAGCGATTCCGTCAACCTCGTCAAACAGCTCTACGAGTTGAAGCCCGATGAGATTTACCATCTCGGCGCGCAAAGCCATGTGCGCGTCAGCTTCGACATCCCCGAGTACACGGCCGACATCAGCGCCGTCGGCACGATTCGCATCCTCGAAGCGATCCGCGAGGCCGGTCTGAAACACACACGATTTTACCAGGCGTCGTCCAGCGAGATGTTCGGCAAGGTGGCGGAGATTCCGCAGCGCGAGACCACGCCCTTTCATCCCCGCAGCCCGTACGGCGTCTCCAAAGTCTTCGCCTACTGGGCGACGGTCAACTACCGGGAAAGCTACGACCTGTTCGCCTGCAACGGCATCCTCTTCAACCACGAATCTCCCCGTCGCGGCGAAACCTTCGTCACCCGCAAAGTCACCCGCGCTGTCGCCTACATCAAGGCCGGGTTGCAAGACAAGCTGTTCCTCGGCAACCTCGAGTCCAAACGCGACTGGGGTTACGCGCCCGAGTTCGTCGAAGCCATGTGGCGCATGCTCCAGCAGGACAAGCCCGACGATTTCGTCGTCGCCACGGGCGAGACGCATTCGATTCGCGAATTTTGCGAGGAAGCCTTCGGTCACGCAGGACTCGACTGGCGGAAGTACGTCGAACTCGACAAACGCTACCTGCGCCCCGCCGAGGTGGACATCCTCATCGGCGACCCGGGCAAAGCGAAGAAGATTCTCGGCTGGGAGCCGAAGGTCCGGTTCAAGGAACTCGTCCGCCTGATGGTCGATGCGGACATCAAGCTGCTGGAGGACAAACTCGCCGGCAAGGTGGCACGAGTGAAGTCATGAACTTCTGGCAGGACCAACGGGTTGTCGTCACCGGCGGTGCCGGCTTTCTTGGCTCGTTCGTCGTCGAGAAACTGCAAGCGCGGGGATGCGGTCAGATTTTCACGCCGCGCAGCCGGGAGTACGACCTGCGCGACCGGACCGCGATTCAACGCTTGTTTCGCGACACGCAACCGACGTTGGTCATGCACTTGGCGGCGGTGGTCGGCGGGATCGGCGCCAACCGCGAACATCCCGGCCAGTTCTTCTACGAAAACGCCATTATGGGCATCGAACTGATCGAGCAAGCGCGGCAATTCAAGCTGCCCAAGCTCGTCGTCGTCGGCACGATCTGCGCCTACCCGAAATTTACACCCGTCCCGTTCAAGGAAGACGATCTGTGGAATGGCTATCCCGAGGAAACCAATGCCCCCTACGGCGTTGCCAAGAAAGCCCTGCTCGTCCAGTGCCACTCCTACCGGCAGGAGTACGGGCTGAATGCGATCTATTTGTTGCCGGTCAATCTCTACGGGCCGCGCGACAATTTCGATCCCCGCTCGTCACACGTCATTCCCGCGCTGATCCGCAAATGCGTCGAGGCCCGGCAGCGGGGCGACCAGTTCATCGAGTGCTGGGGCACCGGCGCCGCCACGCGCGAGTTCATCTACGCCGCCGACGCCGCCGAGGGATTGTTGCTGGCCGCCGAACGTTACGACCAGCCGGAGCCGGTCAACATCGGCTCGGGCCGGGAGATTTCCATCAAAGACCTGGTGACGTTGATCGCCCGGCTGACCGGCTTCACGGGCGAGATTCGCTGGGACCCGACCAAGCCCGACGGCCAACCGCGCCGGTGTCTGGACACCACCCGGGCCGAGCGCGCGTTCGGCTTCCACGCCGGCACGTCGCTCGAAGATGGTTTGCGTCAGACCATCGCCTGGTACTCGCAACGCTGATGGACATCAAAGAGGCAGCGCTCCGGCCGGCGACGCAACGCAGCCGGCACCCTTGGGAAATGGCAAGGGCGGCGGTGGTGCAACGACTCCTGCACGGGGCGAACCAGGATTCCGCCGTTGTCCTGGACTTCGGGTGCGGAGATTGTTTCGTCATCCAACAGTTGGCGTCGTCGTATCCACAATGGCGTTTCGTGGGCATGGACTCCGCGTTGATGCCCGACATGATCGAGAATCTGCGCGCGGAAACAGGGATACCACACTTGGAGATTTACGAGTCGCTGGACGGCGCGCCCCGCACCGGCCCGCGAGCGGACATTGTGTTGCTGTTGGATGTGTTGGAGCATGTAGAACGTCCCGGCGATTTGCTGCGCCAGATTGCCGACGCCGATCTGGTGTCGCCCGACGCCATTTATCTCATCACTGTGCCGGCCTTTCAGCCGTTGTTTTGTTACCATGATCGTTTCCTGGAGCATTTTCGGCGGTACAACCGCCGCGACCTGGCCGCGCTCGTGGCCGGGGTGGGCTTGTCGGTCCGACGAATCGGTTACTTCTTCACCGGCCTGTTGCTGCCGCGACTGGTCGAGGTCGGTCTGGAAAAAACGTTGCTCTGGTCGCCGCGGACCACGGGTGTGGTCCGCTGGAAGGGGCATGGTCAGCTTGACGTGGCGCTGAGCCGGCTGCTGTTGCTCGATTTCATGGTCACCAACACCGCGCAACGATGCGGCGTGACTCTGCCGGGTTTGACATGCTTCGCGATCTGTCAAAAGTAGGCCTCGTCGTTCCCTGCTACAACGAGGCTCACCGGCTGCCGGTGCAGGAGTTTGTGGGATTCTGCGAACAGTTTCCCGGCGTGTATCTGTTGTTCGTCAACGACGGCAGCGCCGATGGCACGGGCGCGCTGCTGCAAGACCTGGCCACCCGACATGCCGGCCGGATGGGCTGGTTGAATTTGGAAACCAACCGCGGCAAAGCCGAAGCGGTGCGGGCGGGCATGAATGAGTTGCTCGCCAAGGGAAACTTCCGGCTGATCGGCTACTGGGATGCCGACCTCGCGACGCCGTTGACGGAGATCCCCCGCTTGGTGGAAGCGTTCGATCACCAGCCGGCGCTGCAACTGGTGTGCGGCTCGCGGGTGCGCCGGCTGGGTGCCGCCGTGGACCGGCTCTGGTATCGACACTATCTGGGCCGGGTGTTTGCCACCTGCGTGAGCCTCATTCTGCGGTTGCCGGTTTACGATTCTCAATGCGGCGCGAAATTCATGACGGCCAGCCTGGGGCGCAAGCTGTTCGAGTCGCCATTCATCTCCCGCTGGTTTTTTGATGTGGAGCTGTTCGCGCGAACCATCCAGGCGCTGGGTTGGGAAACCGCCCAAACCAGTCTCTTCGAAGTGCCCGTCGCCGCGTGGCACGAGAAGGGTGGCTCGCGGTTGCGGTTGGCGGATTTTCTTCGCGCGCCGTGGGAACTGCTCGTCATCCATCGTCACTACCGGCTGCACCGTTAGCCGCCGGCTTGCGTTGGCAGCGCCGGCACTGCTAAGAACTGCGTCGCCATTATGGCTGAACAAACTGACACGCGCCCGGCCGTTGACCTTTCGGTGGTCATCCCCGTGTTCAACGAGGAGGAGAACCTGCCGGACCTGCACCGCCGCCTCGTCGAGGTGTTGGACACCCTGAACCGAAGCTTCGAAATCATTCTGGTGGACGACGGCAGCACCGACCGGTCATTCGAGATTCTCCGGCAACTCCACGCCAAAGATCCGCGGGTGCGGGCGGTGCGGTTCTCGCGGAATTTTGGTCATCACATCGCCCTCACCGCGGGCTTGGACGCTGCGCGGGGTCGGGCGGTGGTGATGATGGACGCCGATCTGCAAGACCCGCCCGGCGAGATCCCGAGGCTGCTCGCCAAACACGCCGAAGGGTATCATCTCGTGTACGGCATTCGCCGCGAACGGCACGACCCGTGGTTGAAGAAGGCGACCTCGAAGTTGTTCTGGTGGATTTTGCGGCGGTTCACCGACGTGCCGATCCCCGCCGGCCAGACGATGCTGCGGGTGTTGGATCGGCGCATTGTGGACGAGATGAAGAGCATGCGGGAACGCGCGCGATTCGTCCACGGCATGATGGCCTGGGTCGGTTACGACGCGACGACCGTGGAAGTCGAGCACGCGCCGCGCACCAAGGGCCACAGCAAATACAACCTGGGCCGGATGTTCAAACTGGCCTTTCACGCAGTGACGTCGTTTTCCACCCTGCCCCTGCGGATGGCGACCTACGGCGGGTTTGCCTGCGGGATCATCAGCGGCGTCGTGATGGCCTATTACATCATCCGCAAATTGATCTTCGGCTTTTCGATGCCGGGTTTCGCGACGATCGTGGTCGCCATCATCTTCTTCGGCGCGCTCCAACTGCTGATGCTCGGCATCATCGGCGAATATCTGGGGCGAACCTACCAGGAAGTGCAACAGCGCCCGCTCTACATCGTGAGAGACATTCTATGACCACCACCCAACACGAACGTAAACGCATCACCAACATCCATCGTTACTGGGAGTCCCAGGCCAAGGCGTTCAAGGCCGACCACTCCGCCTCCTGGGAGGACAGCAACATGATGAAACTCGAGATTCAGTCAATCCGGGAGTACATCCGGAAGGGCGACCGGGTTCTGGATGCCGGCTGCTCGAACGGGTACTCGACCTTCCGCATTGCCGACGGCAAGGCGACGCGTGTCCGGGCGTTTGACTACAGCCAGACCGCCATCCGGCACGCCCAGAAGCGGCAGGCGATCATTGGAAAGCGCGGGATCGAATTTTATCATGGCAACATCCTGCGCATCGCGGAGCCGCCAGCGACCTTCGACAAGGCCTACACGATCCGGGTTCTCATCAACCTGCCCTCCTTCAAGCTCCAGCAGGAAGCCATCGGGGAAGTTCATCGGGTCCTCAAGCCGGGCGGACTGTACCTGATGTCGGAAGCGTTCACCGGCAGCCTCGCCAACCTCAACGCACTGCGAACTCTTGCCGGCTTGCCACCACTGAGCAGCCCCGTGTTCAACCTCTACCTCAACGAGCGCCCCCTCGAGACGTTTCTGCGCCGCCGTTTTCACATCGTCGAGGTCCGGCGGTTTTCCAGCATCTACTACGTCGCCTCGCGCTTCCTCCGCTACCTGACGATGCGCCGGGGCGACGCCGATTCCTATGACAATGAGATCAACAATTTCCTGGCCCGGTTCCGGGAGACGGAGAACTCCGGCGATTTTGGTGTGCAGAAACTCTACGTGCTCAAGAAACGCAAGGGGAAGTAAGGAACTCTTATGACTAAGATTGTCTTGGTAACGGGCGGCGCGGGCTATATCGGCTCGGTGTTGGTGGGTCAACTGCTGAGCCGCGGGCACAAGGTGCGGGTGTTGGACCGGCTGTTCTTCGGCGCGAAATCCATCGACCCCTACCGGACCAACCCAGACTTCAGTCTTTTTCAAGACGATGTCCGCTACTTTGACGAGAAAATCATGGAAGGTGTCGAAGTCGTCATGGACCTCGGCGGCCTGGCCAACGATCCTTCCTGCGATCTCGACCCCGAAGCCACGCTCAGCATCAATCACCGCGGCTCTGTGCGGGTGGCGAGCCTGGCAAAGAAAATGGGCGTCGGCCGCTACATCTTTTCCTCCTCCTGCAGCATCTACGGACACGGCGAGTCAACCCAGCTCCACGAGGAGTCACCCAAGAATCCGGTCTCCGCGTATGCCCGCGCCAAACTCGGCGCCGAACAGGACATCCTCCCGTTGGCTGACGACAAGTTCTGCGTCACTTTCCTGCGCAATGCCACCGTCTATGGTTATTCCGCGCGGATGCGGTTCGATCTGGTGGTGAACATGATGACCATGTACGCTTGGAAAACCCGCAAGATTCACGTGCTGGGCGGCGGCAAACAATGGCGGCCGGTCGTCCACGTCAAGGATGTCGGCAACGCCTTCATCCTCGCGATGGAGTCGGACAAGTCCAAAGTCAACCGCGAGGCCTTCAACGTCGGTTCCAGCGGCCAGAACTACCAGGTCTTTCAAATCGCCAGCATGGTCCGCGATGTCATCCCCTACGTGGACGTGGAAATCGTCCCCGATGATCCCGACAAGCGCACCTACAACGTCAGCTTCGACAAAATCCAGCAACGCCTCGGCTACAAGGTCGAACGCACCGTCCACGAAGGGATCGTCGAAACCAAACAAGCCATGGAAAGCGGCGCGGTTGACCCCGAAGACCCGCGCACGGTCACGTTGAAATACTACAAATACCTCCTCGACGCGGAAAAGACCCTCAAACAGGTCCTCTACCAGGGCCGCATCTTCTAGCCATGAACGTCCCGTTCTACCTGCACAGCCTCGGCGACGAAGAAATCCAGCGCGTGACCGAGGTTTTGTCGTCTCCGTTCCTGACGACCGGCCCCGTGACCGCGGAATTCGAAACGGCCTTTGCCGCCTACCTCGGTGTGCAACACGCAATCGGCGTCACCAGTTGCACGGCCGGCCTGTTTCTAAGCCTCAAGGCCCTCGGCATCGGTCCTGGCGACGAAGTCATCACCACCCCGATGAGTTTCATCGCCACCGCGAACACCATTCTCCACACCGGGGCCAAGCCCGTATTTGTGGACGTCGAGCCGGACACCGGCAACCTCGACGTGTCCCTGATCGAGCCGGTCCTCACTCCGCGCACCAAAGCCATCATGCCGGTCCACCTCTACGGGCAGATGGTGGACATGAAGCGTCTCAAAGCTCTGGCCGCCGCCCATCGGCTGTCAATCATCGAGGACTGCGCCCACTCCGTCGAGTCCTCCCGCGACGGCGTTCGCCCCGGCCACTTGGGAACGGTGGCCTGCTACAGCTTCTACGCCACCAAAAACCTCACCTGCGGTGAAGGCGGCGCCATCACCACCAACGACCCCGCATTGGCCGAGCTGCTGAAGAAGTACCGGCTCCACGGCATGTCCAAGAACGCCGCCGACCGCTATTTTAGCTCCCGCTATCAGCACTACGACATGGAGTTCCTCGGCTACAAGTGCAACCTCGACAGTATCCACGCCGCGCTGTTGATCAGCCAATTGAAATCCCTGAACGCGCGCCTCACCCGGCGCGAACAAATCTGCCAGCGTTACGAGCAGGCTTTCCGGGCGATACCGAGCGTCCGCTTCCCCGTTGTCCGGCCCGACTCCGTCAGCGCCCGGCATCTGTTCACCATCTGGGTCGCGCCCGACCGTCGCGATGCGATCATGTGGGAACTACAAAAGCGCGGGGTCGGTGTGGCCGTGAACTTCCGCGCCATCCACCTCATGCGGTACTACCGCGACACCTTCGGCTATGCGCCCGGTATGTTTCCCAACGCCGAGCGTATTGGGGACAGCACCATCACCCTCCCGTTGTACCCGCGTCTCACCGACGACCAGGTGGATTACGTCATCGAAACCCTGCGGCAAACCGTCGCATGACCGAAACCCAATCCGACCGGAAGACCCTATGGTGGCTGCTCCTGTTCGCGGCGGCCGTGCGCGTATTCTTCCTGCTGATCTCCGTCAACGCCACCAGCGACGGCCCGCCCCGCGCGATCTACGCCGGCGACTGGGCCCAGAATCCCACGCTCATCACTCACGGTCATTGGCTGCCGCTCCAGTTGTACCTGTCCGGACTATTGCTGATGGTCTGGGACAACATCTGGGTCGCGCCGCGCATCGTGTCGCTGGTGTTCGGCGTCACCACCGTCTGGCCGTTCTGGCGGCTGACACGGTTGCAGTTCTCGCGCGAAGTTTCGCTCGCCGCGTCGTTCCTGTTCATCCTTTACGGCCTGCACATCGCCCAAAGCGTGGTCGCTTCGGCCGAAGCGGTGTTCCTGTTCGTGGTGTTGTGGGCCATGTACTTTTTCTGCCGGTGGTGGACGACGCAGGAAACAGCCAGCCTCGTGTGGTCGGCGCTGTTGTGGTGGCCGGCCGTGTGGAGCAAACCCGAAGCCTGGTGGCTGGCGGCCAGCAGTGTCCTGTTCGTCATGGCGCGCCGCAGGTTTGCCCCAGTGATGATCTACGGCGGGCTGGTGGCGCTCGGACCGATTTCGTGGATGCTGGCGTGTTGGCTGATCAAAGGCGATCCGCTGTTGACGTTTCACTCGACCGCGTCGGCGGTCGGCTCGGCCTATCACGCGCGCTCGGCGCTGTACAAAATCGCCATCTGGCCGGTCAGTCTGCTGTTGTCGCTGGGGCCGGTCGTGCTGCTCCTGGGCTTGGCTGGCCTGTGGAGCGCGCTTCGCGAACGCAAACATCTGGTTCTCGTCGCCTTCCTGGTGGGCTACGTGGCGCCGTTCTGGGCGTTGCAACTGGCCGGCAGCTCGGGCGCGCGGGCCCGGCACACCCTGTTCATCGGAACACTGTTGCTGCCATTCGCCGCGTATGCCGCGGAATCGAGGGTTCGGAACCTGCCGCGATGGTCAGCGATCGCTGGTGCGGTCTGGCTGGTGATCATCCTCACGTTGGGGGAGACGCGCTTCGGGGAAATCAGCCAGAAGTTTTCCTCCATCTCCCCGCGCCCGCGAGAACGCTGGCACGTGACCGAAGTGACCGATTGGGTGCGGCAGAACGCCAAACCCACCGACCACGTGGTGGTGGATTGTTTCAACGATGAAGAATCCAGCCTCCAATACCAGGTGCGCCTGCCGCCGGCCCAGGTGCGGATTTACTGGAGTCCGAAGCAGTCGGTGGCCGACACTCTGCAACCACCGCCCCGGTTTGTGGTCTGCGCGAAGAACGGCGCGATTGTGCCCGGCCTCGGGTTGGATTGGGAGGCGGAACGTCAGCAGACGCACGGCTTGGAGTTCATCCGCCGTTACACCAATGAGGTGTACGCGGTGTTCGAGGTTTCAAGCCAACAGCACCTTGGCGCCGCCGTAATCAGCCGAGCGTTGCGCGCCTTCGAGCATGCGGACGATGTTCAGGCCGAATTCACCGTCGGTAAGGGGTTTTTGACGGGTGCGGATGCACTCCAGGAAATGTGAGCATTCCCGCGCCAGTGGTTCTTCGCCGCCGAGGTCGGGAATGCGGATGTCGCCCGGTTTGAACCCCAGGTCCACCACGGCGCGGTCGCCCGCGGTCAAACGATTGTCAATGCCGGTGTTGGAGATGCGCAACTTGTTCTTGGGTTGGAGATCATCAAACGAAATCATCTGTTTGTCCGTGGCGATGTGCAGCAGCCGCGTGCGCTCAGGCGAAAGCCAACTGACGTGAACGTGCGCCAATTGCCCCTCGTCGAATTCGACCTCGATGTACGCCATGTCGAGCGTGCGGCCACCGGTGTAATTGCGCCCGATGGCCGAAACCGTCCGGGGCAACCGGCCCATGATACTGTAAGTGATGGCGAGGTCGTGGGGCGCGAGGTCCCAGATGACGCTGACATCGTAGTAACCCGCGCCCTGATTCATCCGGAGGGCGTTCACGTAAAAAATCCGGGGCGCATCCTGTCGAAGCACCCGCTGGATCTCCAACACCGCCGGACTGTATTGATACACCTGCCCGACCATCAGAATCCGTTGGTGCTCGGCGGCGACCCGCACGGCGTCCTCGGCCTCGCGCACGCTGTGCGCGAGCGGTTTTTCGACGAACACATCCTTGCCGGCCCGCATCGCTTCCTTGGCGATCGTCGCGTGCGTGCTCACGGGAGTGACGACGCAGACGGCGTTGATGTCCTTGTCTTGAAGAATCTGATGGTGGTCCTGCGTCGTTTGAATGGCGGGAAACTTCTCGCGAATCCACTCCAACCGCCCGGTCTTCAGGTCGCTGACCAGTTTGACCTCGCAATCGGGCAGCGCGGTGAAATTGCGAAGCAGATTCGGCCCCCAATAACCGCAGCCGATGATGCCCAGCACGAGAGGTTTCATAGATGTCAGCCCGCCACGTCGCACAGGGCTTATAGCGATTGCCGTTTCCAACGTCAACGCGTTTCCCCTTGAGCACACCCCCGAAACACTCCTGGAGCGTCTTCATCTTCGCCTATAACGAAGAGAAGACGGTTCACGAGGTCATCACCGAGCTGGTGGAAGTTCTCCGCGACATCGCCAACGATTTTGAGGTCACGGTCATCGACGACGGCAGCACAGACGGCACCGCCCAGGCCGCCCAGCAAGCCGTCGCACAATTCCCCGAGGTGCGGTTGGTGCGTCATCCCGTGAATTTGGGCATCGGCAAAACGCTGGCCGACGGCTACCGGCTCAGCACGAAGGAAATCGTTTGCGGCGTGCCGGCCGACGGCGAGTTTGCGATCCAATGTCTGCGCGACGGGGCGCGCGCGTTGGAGCAGGCCGACCTCGTTTGCTTCTATCGCGAAGGCCACCGCGGGCCCTGGGTGCGCCGGTTTCTGACCCGCAGCCACCGCGTGCTCAACCGGCTGTTCCTCGGCCTGAAGGTGCGCGACGTCAACTGGATCAAGATTTACAAGCGCTGGATTTTGGATGCCGTTCCCGTTCGCTCCCGGAGTCCGCTGATTGAAACCGAACTGCTGGCGCAAGCTCTCCGCCGCGGCGCGCGGATCGTTGAGTTGCCATCGCCGTTCTCGCTGCGCCGCCAACGGGGCGGCGCGGGATTGACCGGCACGTTGATCAATGGCGTCAAGATGACGACGGAACTGTTGCTCTTTTGCGTCCGCTTTCGCTGGGGAGACAAACATGAACCCGCCCGCTGATTCCACCCGGAAAACCCGGATCGTCGTTTGCGGTCAGAACTGGCTCGCCCAGCAGAGCCTGGAGTTTCTGCTGAAACGCCCGGACACCGAGCTGTGTGCGGTGGCGACGACGCCCAAAAGCTGGCAGGCCGATCTGGTCGCGTGGGCCACCCAGCGCGGCCTGAAGGTCTTCACCGGCAACATCAACGATCACGTGGACGAAATCGCGGCGTTGGCGCCGGACCTCCTTATCTCCATTCAGTACCATTGGCTGCTGCGGCCAAAGATCCTGAGCGTGCCCCGGCTCGGCTGCATCAATCTGCATCTCGGGTTGCTCCCGCGGTACGCCGGCTGTTCCCCCATTGCCTGGGCCATCCTGAACGGCGAGACCGAAGCGGGGGCGACGTTGCACTTCATGACGGAGCGGTTTGATGACGGCGACGTGATCGCGCAGGCCAAAGTGCCGGTCACCACCGAAACCACCGCACGTGAGTTGTTTGACGCGGTGTGTCAGGCTGGTGCCAAACTTTTCGCGGCCACGTATCCGTCCCTCCGCAAAGGAACGATCCACGCGGTCCCGCAAGACCTGTCGAAGCAGCTCTATTACAGAGCTGACAGTATCAACTTCAAACGCGATTCCGTCATCGACTGGGAAAAGCCGGGCCGTGAGGTGCAGCGGCGGATCTGTGCGTTCACGTTCGAGCCGTTCCAGTTGCCGCGAACCACATTGGTACTCTCCAACGGCCAGCATCTGCCCGTGACCGTGAGCGCCACCCGGCTGTCCACAACAAACTCGGACGGTGCTCATCCGCCCGGACAGATCATGGCTGTTACGGCGTCTGGTGCCATCGTCGTCGCCACGGGAAGCGATGACTCCGTGGAGGTCGGTGGCTTGAACAAGCAGCCGGCGCGGGAGTTCATCCAGTCGCTGGGCGTGTTGCCGAGTGAGCTCCGGCTGCAAGCGAGCTGATGAAGTCCCAAACGAAAATCCGGTGGTTGCTGTTCATCTTCGTGTGGCTGGCCATTGCGGTGTACACCCATCCCGGCACCTTTTATCCCGCCTTGCTGACCACGGCATTGGTCGAGGAGCACACGTTTCAGATCGACCGCTACGCCAATCTTTCGCAGGACCAATCGTATGTGAACGGCCATTACTACTGGGGCGGCCATCCCGGCGTGCCGCTCCTCGGCGTGCCGGCCGGCTTCGCGGCCAGTTTGCTGTTGGACCACGTCGCGCCTGAGGCGCTGAAGTCGAAGCTCGACCAACATCTCAGCGCACACTACTCGGAATCGGACAACAAACGACTCCAAGCCGCCAGCACGCGACTCAGTTTGCTCAAGCCGTTAGTGGTTTCGCTTGTCATGAGCGTCACCGTCGGTGCCATGGGCGGAGCGTTGGTGGCCGCCGTGATGTACGATTTTCTCGGCTCGCTCGGACTGCGGGAAACCGAGAGGATTCTGCTGTCGCTGCTGACGGTCATGGGCACGTTGGTGTGCGTGTATGCGCCTGCTCATGGCGGGCAGGTGCCGAGCGCGCTGTTCGGCTTCTCCGCGTTCTACCTTCTGTATCAAGGCAAGCAACAACCTCTCCGTACACGCTCCGTGCTGGTGGCCGGCGCAGTGCTCGGGCTTTCGCTGATGATGCGCTATCAGGGAGTCATTTTGGTGTTCATCGTCGGCCTGTATGGACTTTCGGTCTTGAAGCCCCGGCAATGGCTCATCTTCGCCGCCGGCGCGCTGATCACGGTCACGCCGCTGTTGATCTATCACCACGTGAATTTCGGCAGCCCGTTCAAAGTCGCCCAACAGTTCCCGTCCTTCGCCGACCGCTGGGGCATGCACGGCGCGCACAACAAGGGTTTCCTCGGAATGGGGACTCCCGATCCGGTGGCGATGCTCCAACTCCTCGTCTCTCCCAAGTACGGCTACTTCTTCTTCATGCCGATCACCGTTGTCGGCCTGGGCTACGCCGTTGTCTCGGCCTTCAGACCTCAGCTCCGTCGCGAAGCGATGGTTGCCCTCGGCATTTTCGTGGCCTTCTGGGTCGGAGCGTCCACCGCCGACATCCGCTTTGCCGGCACGGTCTTCGGGCCGAGATACCTCGTCGAAACCATCCCGTTCGTGATGCTCTTCACGGCGCTGGCCTGGCGCGATGGACGTATCCCGCAGCCGGTGATCTGCGTTCTCGGAGGCGTCTCGCTGATTCTCTGCTACATCGGACTGCAGTACCCGATGCCGATGCACGAACTCGAGTTTTCCAGAAACCCCCTCTTCGACGTCTACTGGCCGATGATCCGAGAGCACATCCTCTACAGCGCCATCCTCGACCACCTCAGCCATCTGCTCCATCTCACCAAGCCGATGACCATTTTCCTGAACGCAGTCGTCGCCGCGGCGCTGGCGGTGTTCGCCTGGTTCATTTACCGGCTGGGGCAGAAGGCGTCCCCGTGAGACTGCTCGTGATCACCAATCTGTTCCCCAACGCAGTTGAGCCGACGCGCGGGATGCACAACGCCCAACAGGTTGCGGCGCTGGCCAAACGTTGCGCGGTCGGCGTGATTGCTCCGACCAGTTCCGCCCTGCCGGACGAAACCCGCGACAGCGTGACCGTCCGGCATCCGGGCTTTTTCCATGTGCCCCTGCTCTCCCGTCCGTTCAACGGCTGGTTGTTCGCCCGCGCCATTGCGCCGGCCATCCGGCAGGACACCTTCGACGTGGCGCTCGCCAACTGGGCCTACCCGGACGCGTACGGCGTCATGCTCGTCGCGGAGAAACTGAAGTTTCCCTTCGCCACCACCGTGCAGGGCAGCGACGTGCATGCGCTCTTCAAGAACCCGGCCCGCAAGAAACAGGTGCTCCGCGCCTTGCGCGCCAGCCGGGCGGTGTTCACTCGCAGCCGGTCGTTGGAACAATTGCTCGCCGCCGAAGGCATCCAAGCGCAGACCGTCTATAACGGCATTGACCGCGCGAAATTCCGGCCCCGCGACCGCGCCGAAGCCTGCCGGCAACTGGGCCTGCCGGTCGAACGCCGCCGGATCCTGTTCGTCGGCAATCTGCTGCCGGTCAAAGGTCCGACCATTCTGGATCGCGCCGCCCGCGCGCTGCCGGAGGCGGACGTGATTTTTGTCGGCAACGGCCCCGAACCCGTCGCCACGGGCCGGTGCGTCGGCGCGCGTCCACACGAGGAAGTTCCGGTGTGGATGAACGCGTGCGACGTGCTGTGCCTACCCAGCCTCAACGAAGGCATGCCCAATGTCGCCCTCGAAGCGCTCGCGTGCGGCCTGCCAGTCGTCGCCTCCCGCGTCGGCGGCGTGCCGGAAATCATCCAGGAGGGCGTCAACGGCCTCACCGTTCCGGCGGGGGACGCGGACGCTGTGGCGGCGGCGTTGCGCCGGGCATTGACGATGGCTTGGAACAAATCTACCATCATCGATTCTGTGAAAGCTTTCGACTGGGACGTCAATGCCCGCACCGTGCTCAATGTGCTGGAGAAGATCGTCAAATCATGAAGGTCAGCGTGTTCGGTTTGGGCTATGTCGGGTCAGTGACGGCGGCGTGTTTCGCCGACAAGGGGCATTGTGTCATCGGCGTCGAAGTCAATCCCGACAAGCTCACGCTGTTCAAGGCCGGCCAGTCGCCGCTATTCGAGCCGGGACTTTCGGAACTGCTCGCGCGCGTGCATCGGGAGGGTCGGTTTACCGCCACCGATGACTTTCCCGCGGACTCCGACCTCTCGTTCATCTGCGTCGGTACGCCCAGCCGCAAGGACGGCGCGCCCGACTTGTCCCATGTCGAGCGCGTCTGCCGCGACATCGGCGCGGTGCTGCGCGACGGGCATGTCGTCGTCGTGCGCAGCACGATGCTGCCCGGTAGCATTGAGGGCGTAGTCGTGCCGGCGCTGGAATCGGCTTCGGGGAAACGCGAAGGGAAGGATTTTCATGTCGTCGCCAATCCCGAGTTCATGCGGGAAGGCTCGGCCATCCGCGACTTCTTCGAGCCGTCGTTCGTGGTGATCGGCGAGCGCACCGCGGGGGCGGGCGATGCGTTGGCGAAGTTGTACGGCTGCGTCGATGCCCCGCAGGTGCGCACCTCGATTCGCACCGCCGAGGCGATCAAGTTCGCTTGCAACGCGTTTCACGGATTGAAGATCACGTTCGCCAACGAGTTCGGCCAGTTCTGCAAAGCGCACGGGATCGATGCGCAAAAAGTGATGGACGTGTTCTGCCGGGAAACCAAGCTGAACATCTCCCGCGCCTACCTGCGGCCCGGCCCGGCCTACGGCGGTTCGTGTCTGCCGAAGGATTTGCGGGCGCTGGTGCGGCGGGCGCGCGAACACGACTTGGAGGTGCCGGTGCTGGAGGCCATTGCCCGCAGCAATCTCCAACAGATTCAGCGGACGGTGGAATTGATCGGTGAGTTGGGCCACCGTGAGGTCGGCATTCTCGGACTGAGCTTCAAGACCGGCACCGACGATCTGCGGGAAAGTCCGGTCGTGATGATCGCCGAGGCGCTGCTCGGCAAAGGGTTCAAGCTGGCGATTCACGATTCGGAAGTCGAGCTGACCCGGCTGACCGGCGCGAACAAGCAGTTCCTTCAGGAAAAACTCCCGCACATCAGTTCCCTGCTCGTCCGCCGGCTGGAGGACGTCGTCAACCGCAGCCGCACGCTGGTCGTGTGCAAGAACCACCCGGACTTCCAGCCCCTGCCGGCTCTGGTGACCCCGCAGCAGCGCGTGCTCGACCTGGTCGGTTCACTCAAGTCCGCCCAGTTCCCGCCCGACGTCTATCACGGCCTGTACTGGTAAATGCGTGTTCTCGTGTTGATGCCGAAGCTTTGCTGGCCGCTGACCGGTGGGGCGGAGATTCGCAACTTCAATCTGCTGCGCGAGACCGCCAAGCAACACGAGGTCCATTTGCTCTCGTTCCTCAACCAGTCTTCCGACCGCGACCACTTTCCGTCACTCATGCCGTACTGCAAGCAAGTGGTGGGGGTTGATTTGTCTCGTCCGACCTGGAAGAAAGCCTTCAACGCAATGCGTGGCGTGTTCTCCCCGACGCCATTCATTCTGCACGAGTACCGGCAACGGCAAATGGCGAGCACGCTTGAACAAATGGTCGAGCAGGAGAAGATCGATATTGTTCACGCCCATTTCCTCCACGTCGGCCAGTATTACGCCGCGACAGGTCGCGCCGCGCTGGTGTACGACGCCCACAATCTCGAACATGTTCTCTGGCAGCGCTTTGCCGGCATCCAGTCGAATCCGTTGAAGGCGACGTTTGCCCGGTGGCAATGCGGAAAATTGGTGGCGGCCCAGCGCGCCGTGGCCGCTCATTCGGAAAAGGTCGTCGTGCTCTCCGACAGCGACCACGCCGAATACCTCCGCATCGCGCCCACAGCGGACGTGACGACCGTGCCCAACGGTGCCGACGTCGAATACTTTCAGCCGCGCAACGGCGCGTCCGAGCCGAACTCGATCACCTACTTCGGCAACTTCGGCTGGCCGCCACAGGACGACGGCGCGATCTACTTCCACGACGAAATCCTTCCGCGCGTCCGCGCGCGAGTGCCCGACGCCAAGCTCTACCTCGTCGGCAAGACCCCGTCCGAACCAATCCGCCGGCTGGCCTCCGAGAACGTCGTCGTGACCGGCTTCGTGCCCGACATCCGTGACTACATCGCGCGTTCAGCCGTCGTGGTCATGCCGTTGCGGGTCGGCGCTGGCACCAAACACCGCATCTTCCAATCGCTGGCGATGCGAAAGGCGTTGGTCTCGACAACCGTGGGGGCGGAAGGCATTGCGCTCAAGCACGGCGAGAATGCAATGATCGCTGACGATCCGCAACAGTTCGCCGATTGCACCGTCCGGCTGCTTCAGGACGCCAAGCTGCGCGAGCGACTCGGCGAGAATGGACGCCAGCTCGTCCTGAAACATCACGACTGGCGCGCGATTTATCGGACGCTCGACGACGTGTTTCACGAAGCCGTGGACAAGAAACGGCGCGCATGAAAACGTTTCGCGCAGGGTTGGTGGGGGCCGGCTACGTCAGCGAGTTTCACGTGCAGGCGTTGCAACGCCTGCCGGACGTCCAGATTGCCGGCATCTTCGACGTCAACTCGACCGCGGCCTCAGCTGCCGCCGCGCGCTGGGGTTATCGCCAGTTCAGCTCTCTCGAAGAATTGGTGGACGCCGGCGCCAATGTGATTCATGTGCTGACGCCGCCGGCCACGCACGCGGACATTACCATTGAGGCGCTGGAGCGCGGGTGCGACGTGCTCGTCGAGAAACCGCTGGCGACCAGTGTGGAGGATTGCGACCGGATTGCGGAGGCCGCCGCCCGGGCCGGGCGGACGGTGGGCGTGAATCACTCGTTGCTGCGCGACCCGTTCGTCGCGCGCACGCTCGACGCGGTGCGCCACGGCGCCGTCGGCGACCTGCTGACCGTGGATTATTTTCGCAGTTCGGATTACCCGCCGCACTTGGGCGGCCCGTTGCCGCCGCCCTACCGGGACGGTGGCTATCCGTTCCGTGACCTCGGCATCCACGCGCTTTATCTGCTCCAGGAGTTTCTCGGCGAGATTCAGGCCGCGCGCGTGGAGTTCCGCAGCGCCGGCCGGGCGAGCCGCGATCCCAACATCCATTTCGACGAATGGCGCGCGTTGGTGCGGTGCGCGCGCGGCAGCGGTCAGATTCAACTCTCGTGGAACGTGCGCCCGCTCCAGCATCAGTTATTCATCCAGGGCACGCGCGGGACGTTGCGGGCGGACCTGTTTGCGATGTTCGTGGCCAGCCGCAAGACCACGCCCTTGCCGAAATCCATCGAGCGCGCGTTCAACGCGCTGAACGAGGCCCGGCAGATCGAGTTCCAGACCACCGGCAACGCCCTCCGTTTCCTGCGCGGGAACATGTTGCCGTTCCACGGCCTGCAAACGCTCGTGGCCGAGTTCTACGAGAACCTCGCGGCCGGGCGACCCGCGCCGATCACCGTGGCGCAGGCGCGGCTGATCGTCCATTGGACCGAGCATCTGGCCCGGGAAGCGGACGCGGCCAAGGAGCGCCACCTGGCCCGGTATCCCAAGAAACTGACCGCGCCCGTGTTGGTGACGGGTGCGGGGGGATTCATTGGCCGGCATCTCGTCCGACGGTTGCTGGGGGAAAGCCAACGGGTGCGCGCGTTCGTGCGCCGCGATCCGCCGGCGGAGTGGCTGAACGATTCGCGCGTCGAGGTTGTGCTTGGCGATCTCGGTGATCCAGAGACCGTCGAGCGTGCCGTCGCCGGCACGGAAATCGTTTATCATCTCGGCGCGGCGATGAGCGGTCGCCCGGAAGATTTCCAACGGGGCACGACGACCGGCACTCTCAATGTCGTCAACACCGTGCTCGCCCATCGCGTACCGAAGCTCGTGTACGTGAGTTCGTTGAGCGTGCTGCATGCGGCGGCCGCCAAGCCCGGCGTGAGAGTGAAAGAGGATTGGCCACTTGAACCCCGACCGGAAGGCCGGGGCGCGTACACGCAGTCCAAGCTGGCAGCCGAACGGCTCGTCTCGCTCGCGGTGAAGAAGCGCGGATTGAATGCCGTCGTTCTCCGACCCGGACAGGCAGTCGGCCCGGGCGCAGAGTTGATTACCGGCGCGGTCGCGCAGCGTCTGGGCCGACGGCTGGTGATCCTAGGCGATGGCCGGCTGGTGTTGCCGCTGGTGCATGTCGAAGACGTGGTGGACGCGTTGTTGTTGGCGGCGCGAAGCGACTGCTTCGACGGTTCGATTTTTCACATCGTGGATGATGCCGGGGTGACGCAAGAGAACCTTGCGCGCCGGGTCGGCCGGCCGATCATCCACGTGCCCCTGCCCTTGGTGTATGCACTTGCATTCGGCGCGCGGTCGTTGTACCGGGTGCGCTCGGCGCTCGCGCCGTTGTCGTTCGATTGCGCGGCGGCGCGGGACCGGCTGGGCTGGCAACCGCGGATTGGGGTGCGCGCCGGATTGGACCAACTGCGATGAAGGCGGTGTTCTGGATCAGCCTCGGATTGCTCGCCTACACCTACGTTGGCTACTTCGTGCTGCTGACCCTCATCTCGCCGCTGGCGCGGCGCTGGCGCAAGCCGCATCGGCCGGACGAACAGCACACGCCGCGCGTGACGATGGTGATTTCGCTGCACAACGAGGAAAAGTTGATCGCGCAACGGATTGATAACTTCGAAGCGTTGGACTATCCGCCGGAGAAGGTGGAGTTGCTGCTCGGCGACGATTATTCGAGCGACCGCACGCGGGCGATCATCCGCGAGCGGATGCAGCGGAATCCACGGATCAAGCTCGTGGAGTTCGATTCGCATCAGGGAAAAACGGCTGTCATCAATCAGCTCGTGCCGGCAGCGCGCGGGAAGATCGTGGCGTTCACCGACGCGAATACCTTCTGGCAGCCGGACGCGCTGCGGTTGATGACGCGGCACTTTGCCGATCCGCACGTCGGGTTGGTGGCCGGGCGGTTGATGCTGCGAAGTCCGATGGGGGTGAACACCGACGACGACTACTGGGCGTACGAGACACTCATCAAGCGACGCGAGGGCGACCTTGGCGTCGTCCTCGGCGCGGCGGGCGGGGTTTACACATTGCGCAAAGCGTTGTTTCGGCCGCTCAAGTCGGACGTGATCCAGATTGACGATTTCATCTGGCCCGTCAGCGTGTACGAACAGGGTCATCGAGGCGTGCACGAGCCGGCGGCGGTGGCCAGCGAGGAGGCTGCGCCGCACGTCGAAGCCGAGTTTCGCCGCAAGGTGCGCATCGGCACGGGCAACTACCGCGCGTTGATGGAATGCCGGCGCTTGCTCGCCCCGTGGCGCGGCTGGATCGCGTTTGCGTTCTGGTCGCACAAGGTGCTGCGCTGGATCGCGCCGTTTCTGTTGTTGACGCTGTGGGTCGCCAATGCGCTGCTGCTCGATGAGCCTGCGTACCGGGTGCTGTTCGTACTCCAGACGGCGTTCTACGGGTGCGCGTTGATTGGTCTGTTCATGTCCCGGCAACGGCACTTGGTGGCGAAGGCGTTTCGCCTCCCATATTACTTCGTCGGTGGCAATGCGGCGCTGCTGGTCGGCTTCCTCAAATGCGTGACCGGCCAGCAACAGGCCGCGTGGTCGCAGAAAGCCCATCGCGCCGGATGATCAAGAATCTGCACCTCTGGTTGCCGAGTTACTTCACCCCGCGTCGCCGGGGCGATTTCGTTTCGCCCACCCATGTCTTTTTCTGTTTCGTCGATCACTACGAGCCGCTGTGGAAAGGCGCCACGCCGGCGCAGGGTTTGGAACGGGTGCGATTCTGGCGGGACAACTACCCCAGGTTCGCGGACCGGTTTCGCGACGCCGATGGCCGTCCGCCGCAACACACGTTCTTTTTTCCGGCCGAGGAGTACCGCTCCGAGTGCCTCGACGAACTCGCCACGCTCTGCCGGCAGGGGTATGGCGAGGTGGAACTGCATCTGCACCACGACAACGACACGGCGGAGAATCTCAAAGCCCAAATCTCAAATTACAAATCGCAACTTCAGCGCCACGGCTTTCTCTCACAAGGCCGGTATGCCTTCATCCACGGCAACTGGGCGCTCGACAATTCCCGGCGCGATGGCCGGTGGTGCGGGGTGAATAATGAATTGCAGGTGTTGCGGGACACCGGTTGCTACGCCGATTTCACCCTGCCGAGCGCGCCGAGCGACACGCAGACCCGCAAGATCAACTCGATCTATTACGCCACCGACGATCCGCAGCGGCCCAAATCCCACGACGATGGTGTGGATGTCCGGGTGAATGGACAACCCACTGGCGATCTGCTCATTGTCCAAGGCCCGCTGACGTTGAACTGGCGTAGCCGGAAATGGGGTTTGCTGCCACGAATCGAAAATGCCGAGATCGCCGGCTACGCGCCCGCAACACCGACCCGCGTGGATTTGTGGATGCAGCAACGTATCGGGGTCATCGGGAAACCGGATTGGATCTTCCTCAAAGTCCACACCCACGGCGCGCAAGAACGCAATTTCGACGCGGTGATGCGCGTCCACGAGCATCTGGCGCGGACGGATTTCCAACTCCACTACGTGACGGCGCGCGAGATGTTCAACCTCATCAAGGCCGCCGAAGCCGGCCAGACCGGTGACCCGCACGCTTACCGGGATTTTCTCCTCCCACCTCCGTCTGTTCGTTCCCACCGCTGTTAACTGCCGCTTTGCAATTCCTACCGGGGCGCGCTAGCATGGCGCCGGTATGAGCGGCAAATTCTCCCGGCTGTTCCGATTCATCTCACGGGCGGCAGTTGTGCTGCTGGGGCTGGAATTGGTTCTGCTCGCGATCGGGCCGCCCAAGTTCCTCGAAGACTGGTTGGATTGTACCGGCGCCACCCCGCATCCGCACCCGCGCTACATCGTCGTGCTCGGTGGCGGCGGCATTCCCAGTAATACGAGCCTGACGCGGTGTTATTACGCGGCCCAATACGGGCGCGGACTGACTGGCACGACGTTCGTCGTGGCGTTGCCGACCAATGGCGACCCCGAGACCAGCAGCGTGGGCAAGATGCGCGATGAATTGGTGCTGCGCGGCATCCCGGCCACGGACATTCGTCTGGAGTATCGGGGGCTGAACACCCGGCACCAGGCAGCCAGCGTGCGCACGTTGTTGGGAGACGCGGCGAAAGCTGAGCCGGTGTTGGTCGTGACGTCGCACCTGCACATGCGCCGCGCGCTGTTGTGCTTCAAGAAGGCCGGCTTCACGAACGTCACGGGACTGGTGGCCGACGAACACTGGGCGGAAGCCGAGAGCGGCCCCGGGGCGTGGTTCCGCTACGGGGTGTGGAGCAACGGCGCCAACACCTTCCAGGTGCTTCGCGAACTGGTCGCGGTGATGGTTTGTCAACTCACGTGAACGTCGTCGCGATTTTCTGTCTGGCAGCACTGTCCATTACCCAGCCGGTCATGTTCAACACGCCCGAGGCGGATGCCATTGTCAGCGCGCTGCAAGTGTTCCCGCCCGATAACCCCTGGAACCAAACGGTCACGGATTGGCCGTTGCACCCGAACTCCCGGAGCCTGATCGCGGCCATCGGCGCCGGCAAACCGCTGCGTTACAACCCGGACATGGGGTTCATCCTCGTGCCGCCCGACCAGAAACGGGTGAACGTGCAGATCACCGGCTATCCCGCGGAATCCGACAGCGGCCCGTTCCCGGTCCCTGACAACCTGCCCATCGAAGGCTGGCCAGCGCGGTATCGGCGTGATGCCAAGCATCGCGACCTGTCGCTGGACGATGTGCAACGCGATCAGCGCAACGAAGGCGGTGACCGACACGCCATCGTGGTCGATCCGGTGAAGCGCATGCTTTACGAATTCTACAGCGCACGGCGCACAGCGACCGGCTGGCAGGCGGCGCAAGCTTCGGTCTTTGATTTGAAAACGAACAAGCTCCGGCCAACCGGCTGGACGTCCGCCGATGCGGCCGGACTGCCGATCTTCCCGGCGGTTGTCCGGTACGATGAACTCCAGCGCGGCGAGATCAAACACGCGTTGCGCGTGACGGTGCGCCGCACGCGGCGGGCCTTCGTCGCCCCGGCCACCCACTACGCGAGCCCCTGGACCGATGAGAACCTGCCGCGCATGGGCGAGCGCCTCCGATTGCGGGCAGACTTTGATGTGTCCAAGTTCTCCTCCCCAGCGCGCACCATCCTGATTGCGCTCAAACGTTACGGCATGTTCGTCGCCGACAACGGCATCGAGTGGGCGATTTCAGTCGCCCCGGACGAGCGCATTCCCGAGTTGCACAAAGAGCTCCGCCGCGTGCACGGGGCCGATTTCGAGGTGGTTGCCCCCAAGTGACGCCGGGGTTTTAGTTGAACTGGGCTGCTTTGACCAGCTATAGTGCCTGCCATGAGTACTGTCACGGTAGCCGAAGTGAAACCGAAACCGCGAATCAACCTGCGGCGGCCCGATATCATGGAAGCGGTCCGCGAGCAGGTGGAACTGCATTACCGCAGCCAGATCGTCGAGAAACTGCGGCAGCGCGGTGGCGTGTTGGAGGCGGGCGGGCTGACGGTGCGGCTGGCCAAGGAGTTCGGGTTCTGCTACGGCGTGGAGCGCGCGATTGATCTGGCGTACGCGGCGCGCAAGGTGTTCCCCAATCAGCCGATCTACATCCTCGGCGAAATCATCCACAACCCCGAGGTCAACGAGCAGATCGTGGCGATGGGGATCAAATTTCTGTCGGGCAAGTACAAGAGCGCGCAGATCGAGGACCTGGTCGAAAACGACGTGGTCATCATCCCCGCGTTTGGCGCGGAGGTCAAAACGATGAACGAACTGCGCGCCAAAGGCTGCCAATTGGTCGATACGACCTGTGGCGACGTGATGAGCGTGTGGAAACGGGTGACGCAGAACGCGCGCGAGCAGTTCACCTCGATCATCCACGGCAAAGCGAAACACGAGGAAACGCTGGCGACTAGCTCGCGGGCCACCGACGGCGGGCATTACGTGGTGGTGCTCAACCTTCCCGAAACCGATTACGTCTGCCAGTACATCCGGCAGGGCGGCGACAAGACGGAGTTTCTGGAGAAGTTCACGGGCGCCCACTCGTTCGGCTTCGATCCCGACCGGGATCTGGTCTCCATCGGCGTCGCCAACCAGACCACCATGCTGCGCAGCGAGACCGAGGAAATCCAGCGACGGCTGCGGCAGGCGATGAGCGACCGGTATGGCGCGGCGGACATCGACAAGCATTTCCGGATGTTCGACACGATTTGCGGCGCGACCCAGGAGCGGCAGGATGCGTTGATTCACCTGCTGAAGGAACCGCTCGACATGATGATCGTCGTCGGCGGTTACAACTCCAGCAACACCTCGCATCTGGCGGAACTCAGCGAGCAGCGCGCGCCGACCTATTTCATCCGCAACGCCAGCAAGATTCTCTCGGCGCAGGCCATCCTGCACTTCAACCTCCACGAGCAGCGGGAAATCCAGACCGACAACTGGCTGTCCGCCGGCAAGCTGTCCATCGGGGTGACCGCCGGCGCCTCCTGCCCCAACAATCTCATCGACGATGCCATCCGCCGCCTCTTCGAGTTGCGCGGCGTCAACGTGGATGAGCTGATCGCGGCGGCGTAACCGGCCCATGGACAAAGGCCCCATGCAGTTTCGCAGCGCCCCGCAATCGGACATCGAATTGCCCAAGGAAGTCTCCCGCCTGCGCGAGCTGGCGTATAACCTCTGGTGGTCCTGGAATCCGCAGGCGCGGCGCATGTTCGCGCACATCTACCCGGCGCTCTGGGCGATCTACCGCAACCCGGTCGAATTGCTCATCAACATCGAACCGCATCACTGGGAGACGCTGCTGGAAGATGACGTGTTCATGACCATGTACCGGTCGGTGTTGCGCGAGTTCGACCAGTACCTGAAGTCGCTCGGCGAATCCTGGTTCGCCAAGAACCGCGCCGGCTATCAGGGCGGGCCGTTCGTCTATTTCTCCACCGAGTTCGGTCTCCACGAATGTCTCCGCGTGTACTCGGGCGGCCTCGGCGTGTTGTCGGGCGACCACTGCAAGTCCGCCAGCGACCTCGGTCTGCCGTTCATCGCCGTCGGCCCGCTCTACAAGGCCGGCTACTTCGAGCAGGAGATCGAGCCGGATGGCCGCCAACAGCATTTCTATCCGACCTACGATTTCTCCCGCCTGCCCGTCCAACCGGTGCTCGGCGACAACGGCCGGCCACTCCACATCGACGTTGAATTTCCCGGCCGCACCGTCTATGCGCGGGTCTGGCTTGCCCAGGTCGGCCGCGTCCCGGCCTTCCTGCTCGACACCGACACCAACAAGAACGATCCCGCCGACCGGCCAATCACCGGCCAGCTTTACGTCGGCGGCCGCGACATGCGCATCTGTCAGGAAATCGTCCTCGGCCTCGGGGGCGTGCGCGTGTTGCAGGCGCTGGGGATCGAGCCGGCCTGCTGGCACATGAACGAAGGCCATTGCGCCTTTCTCGGCTTGGAGCGCGTGCGCAACCTCGTGAAGAACGGGCTGAGTTTTGCCGATGCCTGCCGGGAGGTTGCCAAGAACTCGGTCTTCACCACCCACACCCCCGTCCCGGCCGGCAACGAAGCGTTCGAGCCGGACCTGATCCGCAAATACTTCAAGAAGTATTGCGACGACGTGGGGATCAAGATGGACCAGCTCATCGAGTTGGGCCTGTCCTACCCCGGCCGCGGCCATCAGCCGTTCAGCCTCACCGTGCTGGCCATTCACCTCTCGACCTACTGCAACGGCGTCAGCAAACTGCACGGCACCGTCAGCAACCAAATGTGGGGCCATCTCTACCCGGCCACCAAGCCCGGCGACCTACCCATCAAAGCCATCACCAACGGCGTCCACACCCAGACCTGGCTCGGCTTCCACATGGCCGAGTTGTTCGAAAAATACATGACGCCCGCCTGGCGCGACAACCTGATGGATGATCTGTTCTGGAAGCGCGGCGTCGCCAACATCCCGGACAAGGAATTGTGGGAGGTCCATCATCTTCAGAAAGAAACACTGGTCCGCTTCGTCCGCACCCGGCTGCGCGACCAACTCGCCCGCCACGGCTGTTCACCCGACGAACTGCGTGGCCTCGAGGAGGTGCTGCATCCCGACACGTTGACCATTGGGTTTGCCCGGCGGTTTGCCACCTACAAGCGCGCCGACCTGTTGTTCCGCGATTTCGACCGGCTCCGGGCCATCTTGGACAATCCGGACCGGCCCGTGCAGATCATCTTTGCCGGCAAGGCCCACCCCGCCGACCGTCCCGGCCAAGACCTCATCCGCCGCATCTTCGAGATCTCCCGACACAGCGACCTGCGCGGGCACATCGTCTTCCTCGAAAACTACAACATGCGCGTCGCCCGCCAACTCGTGCAGGGCGTGGACATCTGGCTCAACACACCGCGCCGTCCCCACGAAGCCAGCGGCACCTCCGGCATGAAGGCCGCCATCAACGGCGCGCCCAACTTCTCGATCGCCGACGGCTGGTGGTGCGAAGCCACCGAGACCGGCAAGAACGGCTGGACCATCGCCGACGGCCAGCAGTTCGACAACCCCGACATGCAGGACTACGAAGACAGCGAATCGCTCTACAGCATTCTGGAAGAACAAATCGTCCCGCTGTACTACACGCGCGACGTCAACGGCCTGCCGGTCGAATGGATCAAGGTCATGAAGAACTCGATCGCCACCATCACCCCGCGGTTCTCCACCGCCCGCATGGTACGCGACTACGCCGAAGACGCCTACCTCCCCGCCGCCCAACGCGGTGGCGCCACGATCACCGCTGCCGAGCAAACGTGGTAATCCAGACCCTGCCGACCGCGCCTCCGTTCGCCCCCATCCACAATTCCGTGTTTTCATGTAACAATTGTTACATTGGAACACGGAATGTCTGACGGTTCCGGATAGCCGGGGATTGACCTGAATTGCCACACAGTCCCAAACAATCCATATAGTGTCCGCCTCCACTTTCGCTCCACCAACGATCAGCCGGCTCGCATAGGTCAGTATAATTCCGTATTTTCAATGTAACAAGCGTTACATAAAAGTTGGGAATTCTGCCTGAACGCATGCGGGGACGTGATGGGATTCAGCGCGGCTGGTGAGCGCGCGGCCAGAACCAATCGCAATCACGCGGCACTCATGCCGCTGCATGTCACTTCAAGATAAGCCCTGCCGCAGTTTCGCGGCGCGGACGGTGTTGTGCATCAGCATCGCGATGGTCATGGGGCCGACCCCGCCGGGGACGGGGGTGATGAACGACGCCTTCTCCTTCACGGCCTCGAAATCCACGTCGCCGACCAGCTTGCCTTCCACGCGGTTGATACCCACGTCGATGACCACCGCGCCATCGCGGACCATGTCGGCTTTCACGAACTTGGCGACGCCGATGGCGGCGATCAAGATGTCGGCGCTGCGACAGATGCCGGCCAGGTCGTGGCTGCGTGAGTGACAGACCGTGACCGTCGCGTTGGCGTTCTTCGCTTTCTGGGACAGGATCAAGGAGACGGGGCGGCCCACGATCCGGCTGCGGCCGAGCACGACGACGTGTGCGCCTTCGATCTTCACGCCGCTACGGATCAGCAACTCATGGACGCCAGCCGGCGTGCAGGGGGCGAATCCCGTGGGATCGCCGAGCGCGAGTTTGCCGACGTTGGTGGTGTGGAAACCGTCCACGTCCTTGGAGGGATCAACGGCGTCGAAAATCTTGGCCTCGGAAATCTGCTCGGGCAACGGCGATTGGACGAGGATGCCGTGGATTTTGCGGTTGAAGTTGAGGTCGTTGATGATCGCCAGCAACTCGCCTTCGCGGGTGGTGGCCGGCAGGTTGAGGCGCTCGGAGTGCAACCCCAGCCGGGCGCACATCTTGTCTTTCATGGCCACGTAGGTGGCGCTGGCGGGGTTGTCGCCGACCAGGACGACGGCAAGGCCAGGGGTGAGATTGTGGTCCTGCTTGAGCCGGGCGACTTCCGCCGCCGTCTCCGCGGTGATCTGTTCGGCGATGGCTTTGCCGTCGATGAGCTTGGCGGACATGCCGAAACGATCACCAAACGATGTTGACGCGGTCGATGGCGAGGATGGGGTAGCGGTCGCTTTTGTGCCAGCGTTCGTTGCCGGCAACCCGCACGAGTTTACCGACGTAGCGTTCGAGGTTGATCTTGTCCGTCTCCAGGAAACAAATCCGATGCTCGCGCCGCTCCACCATGGGGGTCATCAACTGATAGTTGGCCGGCGCGTCGTCGGCATCGGCCACTGGTTTGATCACGCCGCTCTTGATGATGTACTGGATGTGGACGTCGGGGTCGGTGCTGACGACTTTGATGTCCGGCTGGGCCGGCGGCGCCGGGCTGGGCACGTGGGCAACGGGTGGCGTGATGACCTCGGCCACGGGCGCGAGAGCCGGGGTGGCCGCCGCCGCGACCTCGACCAGGTCTGCCGAAATCCAGCCGCTGCACCCGGCCGTTGGTTTGATCTGGGTCCACGTGCCGCTGGCGCCGACGCTTTCTACTCGGTCGCCCTTGGTCAGTTTGCCAATGTCGCGGTAGTTGGCGCCGGGACCGCAGCGGACGTTCACCGAATCGGCCGTCACCGTGCCGTCGGCGATGAACTTTGAGGTGACAAAGCATTTCGCCGTGGCTGGCAGGCTGATCCGCAACCATTCGCGGGCCTGCCCGCCTTCGGTGGTGGTTTTGGACTCACGAATCTCCACCGTGTCGCCCTTGTTGAGTTGGGCAACCAATTCCGCAGTGGCGCTGGGCCGGGAGCGGACGTTACAGCGGTCGCCGCGCACGGTGCCGGTTTGACCGGCGACGTGGACCACCGCCGTCGCCGTGGCGTGGACGCCGCTATCGGCGCGGGTGGTGAGCACGGGCAGGGCGCACAAAAGATTAACGATACAAAAGCTTGTCCACTTCTTCATGACTGAGATACCTCCATTGTCCTGATCGTAACTCCCCCAATTGAATCGGGCCGACCGCCACGCGAACCAATCGCCGCACCGGATGGCCGATCGCCGCCAGCATCCGCCGGATCTGTCGCTTGCGTCCCTCGGCGAGCACGAGCCGCAACTCGAAGTACCGTCCGCGCGGACCGACTTGAAAAACCTTTTCGGCGCGCAACGTCTCGCCCTCGCTTTCGACCCCCTTGAGCAGCCGGGCAATCTGATCGCTGGTGGGTTGGCCGTTCACTTCCACCAGATACGTCTTGGGCATCTTGTAGCGGGGATGCGTCAGCCGCAAGCCAAAAGTGCCGTCGTTGGTCAGGAACAGCAGTCCCTCCGTGTCGAGGTCCAGCCGGCCGACGGTGAACAGCCGGGGCAGCCCGGCCGGCAACAGATCCATGACCCGCGGGCGTCCGTGCGTGTCGCGACTGGTGCAGAGGACACCGGCCGGTTTGTTGATGGCGACGTAAACCTTGCGTTCGCCCCGGACCGGTTTTCCATCCACCTCGACGCGGTCCGCGGCCGGGTTGATCTTCGTGCCGAGCACGGTGACCAGCGCGCCGTTGACCCTGACCCGACCCTGCTGGATGAGATCTTCACAGCGGCGGCGCGAGTCCAGCCCGGCCTCGGCCAGGAATTTCTGGAGGCGAACGAACGTAGTTATCCCTGCGACGCCCTGGTCTTCGGCAGGCCGAACACCCGCTGGCCGTCTTTGAACCGGCCTTGTTTCTTGAGGACCTCGACGCGCTCGAACCGCTTCAACACATTGCGGCGGGCTTGAATCTTGTGGGCGGATTTCAGACTCGAATGTTGTGACATGCAATACCTATGGCTGTTGGTTTCCGTGGAATTGTTTCAGGACCGTCAACTTGGACTGGACCTCGTCCTGATACTGGAGGTTTGTACCAGACTGGAGGTACTTTTCAAAATGTTTTATCGCCTCCGCCGGTTGTTTCTCCTCGTAGAGCAAGCCCAGCTTGTAATGCACCACATCGTAATCCGCGCGCAACTCCAACGCTTTCCGGTAGTTCTCCGACGCCGACTCCACCTGTCCAAGCTGCCGGCAGGTGTCGCCCAATCCACTGTAGGCCAGCGCGAATTTCGCGTCCTTCTCGATGGCTTTGCGGTAATGGATCGCCGCGACTTCCGGGTTCTTCTCCGCCAGATACACGTCGCCCATCGCGTTGTTGTAGTGGACAACGGTCGGATCAATATCGAGCGACTTCTGCAACAGCATTTTCGCCTCCCGCACCCGGCCCCGGTGCAGATGGAAAACGCCGAGACTGAAATAGGCATCGCCGTTCTTGCGGCCGGCGGCTTCCTCCAGTTTGACAAAATTCTCCAGATGCGTGCGCGCCTCGGCGTATTGCTTCTGCTCCTCCAGCAACACACCGAGATTGTGGTGCGCCCGCCCGAATTTCGGATTGCCCTCCAACGCCTTGCGGTAGGCGGCCTCGGCCTCGGCTTTCCTGCCCGTCGTGTCGCACAACACGCCCAACTGTGTCCACACGTCCGCACTGGTCGGTGACAGTTCCAGATACTGCCGGTAATACGTGACAGCCTCGTCCGGCTGACCCAGTTGCTCGCAGACCACCGCCAGATTGTAGAGCGCGTCCTTGAACGGCGGATGCGCCTTCAACGCCTTCAAGTATTCCACCTTGGCCCGCGGCAACGACGCCTTCTTCACAAACTCGTTGCCCCGCTCGAACAGCTTCCGGGCGCTCTCGGGAATCTCGGTCTGCGCCCACAACGCCCCTGCCATCAGGAACACCATCCAGCTAATTCTTCTCATCGCCCGCTCCTCCCGCTCCGAGTTTTTCCAGCGCCTTGCGCGCGCCGGCGACCGCCGAACTGTCCGGGAAATCCCGGACCAGTTCATCCAACGCCGCCCGGCCACCGGCCTTCTGTCCGATCGCCAGTCGGCTCAGGCCCAGACAATACAACGCTTTGTCCTTGTCCTTGAACGCCGGCCAGCGTTTCAGCAATTCCTCCAGACAATACACCGCCGGCCCATACTCACCGCGACGTCCCAGCGTGAACCCCAACGCAAACAGCGCATTGTCGGTGAACCCGGCCTCATTCGCCTCGTCGTGCGCGATGACGTTGCGCAAATGCGGCTCGGCCAAATCTTCCCGGCCGTCTTCCAGATAGGTCTGTGCCACTTTCCAGTTGGCCGGCACGTTGGCCGGGTCCTGCAACGCCAACCGTCGCGCCTCGCGAAACGTCAGCTTGCTCCGGCGCGCTTCCCCCAACCGCTCCAACAACGTCGGCACATCCACCAAACCCGCCACCCGCGCCATCTCATTGCCCGCCGCATCCAAAATCAACACCGTCGGGGCGCCCCGCACGTCCAATCGCCGCGCCTCCTCGCCGTGCCGGCCGGCATCCAATCGCACCGGCACAAACTCCTGTGCCGCGTCCACCACCGCCTTGTCCGCCAACACCCCCTGCTCGAACCGTTCACAAAATTCCGAACCGCGCACTGCGAAATATGCCAACACCGGTTTGCCGGACGCTTTCGCCTGCCGGTAGCCCTCGGCGAGCGACGTCCGCCACGGGATGCCCGCCTGCAACCGCGCCACCGCTTCCGTCGCCGCCTCACGGACCGACTCGCTCTTGTCCGACTGCGCCGCTTCCTGCAACGCCGGCAACGCCTCAATCCGCCCGGCATCCCCCAGCGCCATCGCTGCCGACCACCGCACCGTCGAATCCTCGTCTTGCAACCGTTCCCGCACCGACGCGGCGTCCGCGTCCACATCGCTCACTTGCAACAACCCCACCGTCGCCATCTGCCGGCGCTCCGGACTTGAAGATTTCAGCATCTCCCGAAACTGCTGCTCCACCCGCTCCCCGCCGATGGTCGCCAACTTCTCCGCCGCCTCCGCCCGCAGCTCCGGATCGGCATGCCCGAGTTGTTTCACGAGATCGTCAATCCGATCCGCGCGCGCTGAAACGGAGTACAACCCGATCGCCAACGCCGCCACCGACGTCTTCACCCACTTCAAATACCTCCGCTCCCCCGCCACGACCGGCAGGAAAATGATTTCCGGCACCTCGTAACTGTGTGTTTCCTTCACCACGCGCTCGACCTCCTTCGTTCGTTGCCGGGTCGTCTTGATCAACAACAGACACTCCCGGCTCCGCTCCCGTTTGCCCCGCCACCAGTAATGAGACTCAACCGGTTGGGAAATGTTCACGCATGCCGCCGCCTTCGCCCGCAACAGGGCCCCGACCACCTTCCGCGCCTCCGCCCGCGACCCGCACGTCACCAACCCCACCACGCAGCCGCTCATGCCGGCCGTCCCTCGATGATTCCCACCACTTCCGTCAACCTCTTCACCACGAAATCCGCCTCCCCCGCCCATGCCGGCAATCCGCTGCCATTCACCAGCAACACGCTGCGCGCCCCGGCATTCTTTGCACACAACACGTCCCACTTGTAATCGCCCACCATCAACAACTCCGCCGGTCGCGCACCCCATTTCTTCCCCATTTCCCAAATCGGCTCCGGCGCCGGTTTGTGCGGGCCGTCCTCGCGCGTGATGACGCAATCAAACTTGAACCCGAACTTCCGGCACACCCCATCCACCGACACGCGCGAGTTGCGCGTCAGCAGCCCGGTTGGAATCTTCTGCCGCGCCAAAAACCGCAACACCGTCCGCGCCCCGCGATTCAACCGCGCCTTGGCCACTCCGTCCGCCTCGAATTTCAGCAGCAACGAATGAATCCGCTCGTACTCCTTCCCTCGGACCGACTGGAGATACTCGATCACGTCCACCTCCCCAATCCCCGCCGCCGCCTTCAACCCCGCAAAATCCAGGTACGGCGCCGTGATCGTCCCATCCATGTCGAAAATGACCCCGCGAATCTTCATCAATGCCCGCGCAGTAAAAACGAATCCGCCCCCAAAAGCAATGGTGCTTTACCATGCACGCCCGCTGGAGCCGCGGCCACCCGACCCGCCGCGCTCACCGCGTGCGGCTACAGACGGGCGCAAATCAAATTGACGCAGCCCCACCGCAGACCTACCGTCGCTGGCGAGACTGAGTCGCGCAGCATTTTGCCACTTGCCGCTGACTTTGTCCCATTACTAATGATAGCTTTACAAGTGCAACCGACACCGAAGACATTGTCTCCCTTAGATTGGATTCGGCATCTGGATGTGTTCACCATGCTAGTATTGGTGGCGGTGATTGCGCTTTCGCTCAGGGGTGTATATCTGTTGGTTCGCGGGTGTGATCGAGCGAGCTTGAGGAGATTCCGCATACAGTCGATTCTTCCGGTACTGCTTGGCCTTGCTGGCACTTTCACGCTCACCTATTTTGCGGAACACACTCTTGTGTATGGCGATTTTGGTCAGCCACTTGAGATTGTCGCGCCGGCAGTCTTCGCTGAAGTGAGGCGTCCCGTTTTTGTGGGTCTTGCGGGTACCGGTCTCCTGCTGCTTATTGCCATTTTCGGGTTGTTCCGTGCCGGCAGCTATCAATCCGATGCAGCTAACGCGGCGCTCGGCGCGCCGCATAGCTCATCTTGAGCGATAAAGAGATCACCCAACCTCTGCGCTTCGGAGTCACTGAAAAGCTTGTCGTTGTCTTTCATTGTCCGCTCGCTATTATCCGCCCTCATGACCAGCAAACTTTCCTGGGGCATCATCGGCACGGGCGCGATTGCGCGCACCTTCGCGGCCGGGTTGGCGAAATCGGACACCGGCGCGCTGGCCGCCGTCGGCAGCCGGACGCGAGAAGCGGCGGACAAGTTCGGCGCGGAGTTCAACGTCCCGCGCCGGCACGCCAGCTACGACGCGTTACTTGCCGACGACACTGTGCAGGCGGTTTACATTTCCACGCCGCATCCGCAACACGCCGAGTGGGCGATTCGCGCCGCTGCCGCCGGCAAACACATACTCTGCGAGAAACCGATCACCCTGAACCATTCCGAAGCGATGGCCGTGGTCGAGGCGGCGCGGCACCACGACGTGTTCCTCATGGAAGCGTTCATGTACCGCTGTCACCCGCAGACCGCCAAACTCATCGAACTCATCCGCAGCGGCGTCATCGGCAAGGTGCGCGTCATCCAGGCGGCGTTCAGCTTCAACTGCCCGTTCAATCCCGCCAGCCGGGTGTACGACAATGAGCTTGCCGGCGGCGGTATCCTCGATGTCGGCTGCTATCCCGTTTCGTTCGCGCGTCTGATCGCGGGCGCCGAGCCGCTCGACGTCAAGGGCATCGGCCACTTGGGCCAGACCGGCGTGGACGAATGGGCGGCGGCGGTGCTGCGTTTCCCTGGTGACATCCTCGCGCAGGTCGCCACCGGCGTCGCCGTGAACCAGGAAAACGTCGCGCGCATCTACGGTTCAGAGGGCCAAATCCTCGTCCCGAACCCGTGGCAGGCGAACCGGCGCGCCGCCGAACCCGGCAAGCTGCTGCTCTACCGGCAGGGCCAGTCGGCGCCCGAAGAGATCACGGTACCGGCCGACCGCACCTCGTTTGCGTACGAGGCCGATGTGGTCGGTCGCGCCATTGCCGCCGGCCAGAAACAAGCGCCGTCCCCCGCGATGACGTGGGAGGATTCGCTCGGCAACATCCAGACCCTCGACCGCTGGCGCGATTCCATCGGCCTCACTTATGACCGCGAGAAACCGGAAGCGAATCCGCGTCCCTTGGTCAGCCGGCCCCCGAGAAAGATGAAGAACGGCCAGCTTGCCGGCATCCAAACGCCGGTCTCGCGCCTGATTCTGGGCGTGGATAACCAGGTGAAGTTCCCCCATGCCTGCGTGATGTTCGACGACTTCTTTGCGCGCGGCGGAAACTGTTTCGATACGGCCTACATCTACGGGGGCGGCCAGTTGGAGCGGAATCTCGGTCACTGGGTCAAGAACCGCGGCGTGCGCGAGCAGGTGGTGATCATCGGCAAAGGCGCGCACACGCCGTTCTGCAATCCGCAAGACCTGACGGCTCAGTTGTTCGAGACGCTGGAACGATTGCAGACTGATCATGTCGATCTCTACCTGATGCACCGCGACAACCCGGACATCCCCGCTGGCGAATTTGTGGATGTGCTCAACGAACATCTCCGTGCCGGCCGGGTGCGCGCTTTTGGCGGTTCGAACTGGTCGCTCGACCGGGTCCAAGCCGCCAACGAGTACGCGCAGGCGAACGGCTTGACCGGCTTCGGCGCCGTCAGCAACAACTTCAGCCTCGCCCAGATGGTGGACCCGGTCTGGGCCGGTTGCATCCGGGCGTCCGACCAAGCGTCCCGCGCGTGGCTCGCGCAACATCAAATCCCGTTGCTGGCGTGGTCGAGTCAGGCGCGCGGCTTCTTCACCGAACGCGCCCACCCGGACAAGCGCGAGGACACCGAACTGGTGCGCTGCTGGTACAGCGAAGACAATTTCCAGCGGAAGGCGCGCGTGGAAGAACTGGCGAAAAAGCGTGGCGTCCGGCCGATCAACATCGCGCTGGCCTACGTGCTTTGTCAGCCGTTCCCCACGTTCGCGCTCATCGGCCCCCGCACGCTGGCCGAAACGCGGACGACCTGGCCAGCGCTGGACGTGGAGTTGACGCCGGAAGAAGTGCGGTGGCTGAATCTGGAAGGGTGACGCGTTAGCGGACGACGACGAAAATCACCCAGAGCGCCGCGACCGCCAATCCGAGCCAGGCGAGAAACCGGTTCCGATCGCGGTGATGAATGGCTTTCGTCGGCTTGTACATGCGCAGACTGCCGGCGCCGAGGTAGCGCACGAGTTTTTCATCTTTCACGGCCGGCCCGGCTGGTGCCTTCGGTGCACCCGAGAACAGGTCTGGTTCAACCGCGCGCGGGCCGAACGCGATCGGCTCGGCCTCCAGATCCTTCAACGGCGTGGCGGCCGCGCCGAAGAGATCATCCTTCGGTGCATGATAGGATGGTGCGACCGTGGTCGGCGTCGGCTTGAGCATCTTCGTCACGAACGTGCTCACTTTGACGGCGGGTTGGTCGCTCCGTGGCGCGGGCTGGGTTTCCAGCCGGCGCTGTTGCCGCTCCAACTGGGCGATCTGCTCGTCCAATTCCTGCACCGCGCGATCCACGGGCCGCGATGGTTTGCGCCAGGATTTCATGGTCACCGCGCGACCAAGGCGACGATCAACCAAACCGTGCCGGCCATGATCAGCGGCGCGCTGGCGGCGGCACCCAGCCACAAATAGCGCAGCGTCTCCTGCCAGTCCACCGTGCCTGGTTCGACGGTCGGTGAGATCGTCTCGGCCGGCTGACCGGCCTGCGGGTTGAGGCAATCGAGTTTGGTGCGAGCGCGGTTGAACTCCAGCCGGGAGTTTTCGATGACGCCGAGCGCGTGGCTCAACTCGGTGCGGACCGTGGCGCTCGACCACTCCTCGTCGTTCAGGGCGTGGAGTTGTTCGAGATAATCGCGGAAGGCGGTCACGGTTTTGCCGCAGAGTTCCGCGCGTCGCTGGGCCTCGATCTGGTCGCGCTCCAGGATGACCAGACTGCGCGTCAGGTTGTCGGTCATCTCGCGTTTGCCGCGGATGTATTCTTCCTGGCGGCGGCGCAACTCCTCGAGTTCGCCTTTCTGGCGTTCGAGTTCCTCCTGTTGCCGGCGCAGCGTCAGTAGTTGCTCGCGCGCGTCGTCGAGTTTGTGATCCAGCTCGACCGCCGGTGTGGCGGGTGAGTCGGCGAGATCTAGGTCAATGCCGTTGCCATTGGCGGGCACAACGGTCGCGGTGGCACTTCCCCCTTGTTTCATGAAACTACCTCCTTGTTGAGGACAGCCAGTAGCAAAAACGGACACCGATGTAAAGAACTACGTTGAATCAATTCCGGGTGGGCCGAACCGGACGATGTTGCGATTGACTTTGGCGGCTGGTAACGGTCTTATGAGCGCACTGGAAACGATGACGACCAGCACCCACGAGCGCATCAAGGAGTACGGTCGAGCAATCGAGCGGTTCGGTCATTGGTTTGATGACCAACGCAAACCCGACGGCTCGCTCGATCTCCCCGGCCGTTCCTGTCCGGCGTACATCCCGGTGCCGGTCTATGCCCAGGCAGTTGGCGACACCGAGCTGCTCGCGTGGTCGCTGCGATTCATCGCGGACCGCTGTCACCGCGACGCCGAAACGTTTCTGCATCCCCCGAGCAAGACCCTGCTCCCGTACCGCGCGGCTTAGATGACGCACGGAGCGATTCTGGGGGAACACCTCCATCTGGCCGCGTGGCTGGAAAAGTGGATGCTCCGGTTCCAGCACCGGGACACCGGCGCGTTCTTTGGCACCGAGGAGACTCGCCAGGCCGGTGACGGCGAAATTTGTTTTGATTCGACGACCATCGCATGTGCGACGCTCTGCCTGTCCGGCAACCTCATCGAGGCTGAGCGCACGGGCGAATTTCTGCGGCGACTCGTGCGGACGCAACCCGATCCTGAACGCCGCTTTCTCTGCGTCTGGCACACGACGCGGGGACTGGTCACGCAGTTCGACGCGCAGCAGACCCGCGTGTACGCCATCGAGTGGGACCAGCCACAGCAGTATCTCTACAAGATCGGGTTGCTGGTGCGGGCGTTGGCGCTGTTGCACGCGCGCACGGGACGGGCGGAAGATTTGGACCTGGCCGAAGCGCTGTACCGCACGGCGGTGACCCGGTCCCCCAACGTTTGGAACAACACGCTCGCGCACAAGCTCGGCTGGGCGGCGTACACGCTGGGCGTCCTCACCGGCAACCCCACGTACACGGCCGGCGCCTGCGGCGTCGCCGACCGCGTGGCCAGCCTCCAGCAAGCGAATGGCGCGTTTCATTACCCCGAGTTCTGGCCGCCGTACGACCAGGTGACGGTTGAACAGAAATGCAACATTGGCCTGCAGTTCGCGACCTGGCTGGCGTACGCGCGGACGCTGTTGATCACGCAAAACCCAATCCCCTCATGAACCCATCCTCCGAACTGCACGCGAAAATTCAGGCGAACAAAGTCTTGTTGTGCTGCTCGATTGAAACCTTCTCCCCGAGCACGGCCGAGCTGGCGGGGATGCTCGGCTTCGACCTGGTCTGGGCCGACCTCGAACACATGGGCGGCGGCCCGCCGCAGGTCGAGTTGTTCTGTCTCGGTGCCAAGGCGGGTGGCGCGTGGCCGTTTGTGCGGGTGCCGTTTGCGGAACGCTCCCACATCATGCTCGCGCTCGAAGCCGGCGCCCGCCTGGTTTCGGTGCCGATGGTCGAGACCACGGAGGCGGCTCGGCGGATCGTCGAGCACGGAAAATACAAGCCGCTCGGCAATCGCGGCTTTGCCGGCAGCACGCGCGGAGTGAGCTACGGCGTCGGCAACCCCTTGGGTAATATCGAGTGGGCCGACCGCGAGACACATCTGTTTCCGCAAATCGAGACGGTGGAGGCCCTGCGGCGTTGCCGGGAGATCGTCGAGATTGATGGTATCAGCGGGGCCATGATTGGCCCCGCCGATCTTTCGATCTCGCTGGGCAAACCGCTGAAATTCGATTCCCCAGAACTGGTGAGCGCCGTGGTGCAGGCCATCAGCGTGGTCCGGTCACTGAACAAAATTGCCGCCATTGCGACGGGCCATCCGACCCTGGTGAAAGCGGCGCTTCAGGCCGGCGCGCAAATCCTGATCTGCACCGGCGAACGTGGGAGTCTGCGCGCCCAGTGGCAGCAGACATTGAAAGAGATGCGCGAGCTGATCAAATAGCCGCGCCGGCAACCACCGCCTCTACATCTCCATCGTCTCCATTTTTTTCAGGGCGAGCGACATGGGGACCGCGATGGCGGCGAGACTTAAAATCGAGACGAAAATCCAGGAGACGACCAGTCCCCACGGCCGGCCGTCGGAAGTCATTCCGTATCCGAAATAGACCGGCAGCGCTTCCGCGCCGATGACCAGCGTGATGTAAATCATGCTCAACACGAAACAGAACGTGCCGCCGAAGCCGGAGACGATCTTGGCGGGATTGTCGTAGCGGTTGGCGGTCGAGCCGGCGCCGAAATTCGGGAACAACGCGCCGATCCCCACCGCGATCCCGCAGAGCGCGAAACTCATCCACACCACCGTCGCCGTGAACAACACCGCCATCCACGCCGGCAGATGCAGCATCCAACAGGAGGTCAGCGTCAACGCCAGCGTGATCGAAACCGACCACAGGCTGCTGAGCCAGAATTTTTCCATCAACACCCGTTTCAACCCGAACGGCACCATCCCGACGATCCACAACCGCCGGCCTTCCATGCTGAACTGCGGAAACACGAAGCGCGTGGTCAACGTCGCCAAGGTCATGCTCGACGCGCCGAGGTTGAGGAACGATACGAACCCCGCCCACATCTCGCTGTTCCATTCGTAGGCGACGTTGCGCAGGTTCAGCACGTACAACCCGAGCAGGCCGAAGAAGATGACGAACTGGCTCCACTGGGAGGTGTCCCGCCAGAACACGCGAATGTCTTTGACCATCAGCGCGCGCGTGGCCGGGTGCAGCCACGGCCACAGCGCCAGAAACCGGTCGAGAACCTGTCCGCCGCGCCGCAGGTGGAGGTCTTCGTCCAACACGCCCAGACCCAGCCGCAGCCGGCCCTGGCTGTGGTTGCGCGACCAGCCTTCGTAGAAAATGTGCCGGCTGGTGGTCACCGACACCAGCACCGCCATCAACGCGTTGCTCAACAACACCAGAAAGAAAAACAGGCCGCGCTCGCTCCAGCCTTCCCCCCAGGCGATCATGCTGGAGGCGACCCAGTAGCTCGGCAACATCGGCTGCAACACCACCCGGCTGTTGTGCAACAACTGGTTCATCGCCGAGATCATCTCCGCGTGCTGGACCTGGGCGACCTGCATCGGTTTCACAAAATACGCCGCCGCGACCACCACCACCGAGCCCAACCCGAACAACGCCCACTTGAACATCCGCCGATGTAGGAAGCGCGTCACCAGCAGGATTACCAGCGATCCCAACGCTGCCGGGATCATCGTGAACGGCAGAAACAATAGAAACGCCTTCAAATAAAACCAGCCGCCGACGTTGCGCACCTGCCCGTACGCCAGCAGAAACGGCGCGGACAAGAACAAGAACGCCCAACTCGCCAGCAGCGTCGTCTCCAGCAGTTTCCAGCGAAACACGTCCACGTGCCGCACCGGCAAGGTCAGCAACCACTGCGTCTCGGGATTCTTGAACAGCGTCGAGTACCCGATGATCATGTTGGAGAACACGAGCATCATGAACAGGAACGCGAAGAACACGTACATCATCCGGTCCATCAACAACCCGCCCAATCCCGGAAACTTCGTCAGAAACGCGAACCCGCCCCGAAACAGGATGTAGCCGGCCACCCAGTAGCTCAACACGAAAATCCCGATCACGAACATCATCAGCCGCGACCGCTGTCGCAGCGCGCCCACTCGCCGCCGCGCCATGCTGCCGTACACCCCCAACAACAACCGGAAAAAGCTCGTCGTGCTCATGCCGGTCGCGTCTCCACTTCTTCCTGCTCCTCTTCCTGGGTCAACATCAGGAACGCATCCTCCAGCGCCCCACCCACCCCGCTGGCCTGTCGTAGCTCGTCCATCGTCCCCACCGCGATCAACCGGCCCCGGCTCAGAATCCCGATGCGGTCGGCCAGTTCCTCCGCCACCTGCAGCGTGTGCGTCGAAAGAAACACCGTCACGCCCCCGCGCGAGCGTTCCTTAAGCACGTTTTTCACCACGCGCGAGCTGCGCGGATCGAGCCCGACCATCGGCTCGTCAATGATGATCACTTTCGGATCGTGCAACAGCGCCGCCGCGATCACCAACCGCTGCCGCGTTCCGTGCGACAGCGTTTCGATCAACCGCGAGCGCGCCTCATCGAGATCAAACAGGTCGAACAACTCATTGCTCACCCGGCTGACCTCGGCCCGGTCCATCCCGTACAACTGGCCGATGAACATCATGAACTCCAGCGGATCAAGTTTGTCGTACAGGAACGCCAGGTCCGGCACGTAACTCATCAACCGGCGCGCCTCCACCGACTCCCGTTGGATGTCGTGGCCGGCCACGATCGCCCGTCCCGACGTCGGCTTCAGCAACCCGGTCAGCAGCTTGATCGTCGTCGTCTTGCCCGCGCCGTTCGGCCCGAGAAACGCGAACAGCTCGCCCTGCGCGATGTCCAGATTCAGGTCGCTGACCGCCGTTACCTCGCCGAAGCTCTTGGTGAGATGTTCAGTGCGAATCATCCTTGTCCTCGTCCGGGTAGCGCGACTGGATTTCCGTCAGCGTGTCGGCCAACAACGTCACCCGCATCGACGTGTCCACCTTCAACACCTCGCCCTGTTTGCTGATCCAGATTCTCGCCCACATGCTCTCGTCGAGCCGGGTCTCGATCAGATACGTCTCCTCGGCCTCCCCGGCAATCCGCAGCCGGCTGGTCCGCACGCTGGTAATCTTCTTGCCCGACGCCGCGCCGCTGGTGACCGACGGCGGCAACGCCTCCATCCCCGTGCCGCCGAGCAGGCCCATGTTGGCCAGCCCCGCCATGCCCAGGATGCTTTGCAGCCCGGCCGCGCGCAACTGCTGGTAATCAAACTCGCGATGGTCGCGGTACTCGCCGATCGAGAAATCCACCGTCAACTTCTGCGTCGCCGACTGGCCGCGCACTTCGACGCGGCCATCGCCGATGGTGGTGTTGATCTTGAACGCCTCGACCTCGAAAGTCGGACTGAACTGCGTGTGGCCGATGATGCGCAGCCGGGAGGGAATTCCGAAATTGGCAAGTGCCAGCGTCAACTCCGTGTGCACCTGATAACCCGGCCCCGCCAGCAGGGCGTCTCCCGCCGCCGCGGCCTCCGTCAGCGCCGTGGCCGGCGGCCGTTCGACGTCCACCTTGCAAAACCCGATCACCTGGCCTTCGTGCAGCACATTCAGCCGCGCCGGGCTTTCCTGGGAAAACACCTTGCGCAGGACCAACTCGGCCGGGACTTCCGTGCCGCCCAGTTCGCCGAGGTACTCCATGCGCACCAGCGCGGCCATCATCACCGTCCAGAAGGCCACGACCACGACCGCCGTAATCCTACCAACCATACCGTTTCCTCAACTCGCCCGTCTTCTCAGGGAATCAGCAACTGCTGTCCGATCTTCAATTGATCCTTGCTCGCCAGCGCATGCCGGTTGGCTTGAAAAATCCTCTGCCACTCCGACCGGTTACCGTAATACCGCTGCGCCAGCGAGTACAACGTATCCCCCTTCTGCACCAGATGCGTTCGCCCCGCCGCCGTTGGCTCCGACGGATTCAGCGCCACGACCGGGGTCACCGGCGCCTCGACCGCCGCCGGACTGGCCGCGGCCCGCGCGTCCGCGCGCAGAATCTCCGCCGCCGCGCCCTCTTCCAACGCCGCCTCCAACTCCGTCACCCGCGCGCGCAACATCGCATTTTCCTGCGCCAGATTTGTCTTCTCCTCCTGCATCCGCGCGTTGACATCCGCGTCGAGCATCGCCGATTGTGGCAGACTCGTCAGCAGAGTCACCTTCGCCCGCTCGATGAAATCCTGCACCACCTGGGTCTTGCTCGAGTGCGGGCGCAACTCCACGTAACGCCGGTAATGATAAATCGCCGCAATCGGATCCTTCCGCTTGTCCTCGTACAACAACCCGAGCTCCATATGCGCGTCGGCCAGTTCCGGATTCACCACCAGCGCCTTCTGATACAACTCCACCGCCCGCTCAAAGTCGCGCTGCTCGACCGCTTTTCGGGCTTTCAGACAGTAGGGACTCCGCTCCGCCTCGTCCCGCGAACTGAACGACGACGGACCACATCCCACCACCACCAGCACTCCGACGAGTGCTCCCCACCACGTCTTCATCATCACGGCCAAAGCCTATCATACGCCCCCCAAAAAACAAGGCGTCCGTCAGGCCCTGGAAACTTCGCCGGGCTGTTGGCGCACCGATGGTTACCTCACACCCACGACGGCAACGCCAGATCGGTCATCAGTCGCACGCCGGGCGGGGCTTTCAGAATGCGCGGCACGGCATTCAACAACGCCGCCACCGTCGCGTGATCGCCGGCAATCCCACCCCGCACCACCACGTCCAGCGGCGGCTCGCCCTCAATCACCACCCGGTCGTGCGGATCGGGCGCGTCCAGATACATCTTCAAATCCAACTCGATCCGCGCCCGCCCGTCGCACCGGCCCGCGGCGCGCTGGTGCAACCCGCAAGTCATCCCCTTGGGAACGTTGAAAAACTGGGTGTGGATGTCGTGATCGGCCACCACCGGCTCGCATGTCTCCACGACCTCGGACAACTCCCAGCCCAGCGCGTGCGCGATCAGCGCCACCGATTCGCGAAACCCGGCATGGCCGGCCTTTCCTTCCCGGAACAACCGTCGAAACTCCTCGGGATCAAGTCCGCTGCCGATTTTTTTCTGCAACGGCTGCCGGCGCGTCGCAGCGTTGACCACCCGCTCGCCGACAATGCGCTCGACCCGGCGGCTCACCCCCGTCAGACAGACCGGCAACACGTCCATCACGAAACCCGGATTGACACCCGTCCCCAACACCCGCGCGCCGGTTGACCGGCAAAGCTGATCCAGCGCCGCCGCAGCTTCCGGCGCGCGCAGTTTCGGGAACAACAACTCCTCGCACGACGAAACCACGCTCACCCCGCGCCGCGCCATCGGCTCGATCTGGCGCAGCGCGTCGGCGACCTTCGAGCCGGCCGTGTGCAGCACCACGTCCGGCTGGCCGTGTTGCCACAATTCGTCAAACGTCCCAAACACCCGCGCCCCCGCCACCGTCTGGCCCACCTTCTGCGGATCGATGTCCACCGCGGCGACAATTTCCGCCCAAGGCTTCTCCGCCGCCAGCTTGAGCGACTCCATTCCAATCGGCCCCAGACCGAATTGCGCCAGCTTGATTTTCGTCGTCACTCGCTCTCCCTTTCCGTGCGCCTGCACGAGGACAGATTACCCGACCCGGCCATGCAGGCGAGCGAAATAGGTTCGACAAAGCGACCCCGGGAGATGACAAAAGAGACACGTCACGTGACGTGTCAACTTTGTCCAAGTATCATCCCGCGGTCGTGACCGACCGTGAAGGCGCTGGCTGGGTCAAATCTCCACTCGACAGGCTGGTTGACGGCGATCCAGGATGGCGGTACGAATAGCACCCGAAAAGGATGCGGGACAGGCCGTGAGAACGACCAGCCAGTTCCAGTGCGGCTACGATCATGCCGACAACCGCTCGTGGGTGAAGCGGTCGCATCAGCCCGACACGGGCGACGCCGCGCGGTTCCACTGGTGGGCGGACTTCAAGGAAGACGACAAGATGCAGGAGTTGGCAATGGATCCCCGACAGCAAACAATCCCATCGGGCCGGTTCCCTTGAGGCGGAACTGGCCGCCGGCGGCGGACACGATTTTGTGAAACCTCATCTGGAAGGGAAAGTGGCGGTGGTCACGGGGGGCGGCTCTGGCATCGGGCGGGCCACCGCTCAAGCGTTTGCGCGAGAAGGCGCCAAGCTCGTCATCGCCGACGTGGCGGTGGCGGGTGGGGAGGAAACCGCGAAACTGATCCGGGCCAACGGGGGCGAGGCCACGTTTGTGCGGACGGACGTCACCCGCGCGGACCAGGTCGAAGCGTTGATTCAGGCCGCGGTGGCCACCTATGGCCGGTTGGATTGCGCCCACAACAACGCGGGCATCGAAGGGGCCCGGTCCCGCGCGGACGATTGCACGGAGGAGAATTGGGACCGGGTCATTGAGGTGAATCTCAAGGGCGTATGGCTGTGCATGAAATATGAAATCGCGCAGATGCGCCGCCAGGGCACCGGCGCGATCGTCAATACGTCGTCGATCGCCGGTCTGGTGGGCCTGCGGAAGCAAGCCGCCTATGCGGCCAGCAAACACGCGGTGCTGGGCTTGACCAAGACCGCCGCCCTTGAGTATGCCGGGGCGGGCCTCCGCATCAACGCCGTGTGTCCCGGGGCCATCGACACGGAGATGTTGGAGCGGATCATTGACACGACCTCCGGCCCGCAGGACGTCTCGAGCAACCCTGGGCCGCTGCTGCGCGTGCGGCGCGCGGCTGAAAAGTTCGCGGTCCGTCATTACCTGAAATCACTGGCCCCGATGAAACGAATGGGGGCGTCGGCGGAGGTGGCTGAGGCGGTGATCTGGCTCTGTTCTGACGCGGCCTCGTTTGTCACGGGTCATGCCCTGGTGGTGGACGGAGGTTATCTGACGCTGTGAATCCGGCGGCTGCTTCCGTGATTCCCGGACCTCCGCCCATGCGGGTGGTGGGCGCACGCGGCAACCTGCTTCAGTTCCTTCACGATCCCATCGCGTACATGCGGGCGTTGCACCAGCAGTACGGCGAGATTGCGTCCTTCGTGAGCGGCAGCGGCATGACCTTCGCGTTTGGTCCGGTTTATAATCAGCAGATCTTGGGCGATCCGGCGCGATTCCACTCGGCGGGGGTGACCTATCCCGGACCGGCCGGGTCGGCCCACCGGCGGCTGGGTCAGGGCTTGTTCAGCATGAACGCCGAACGACATGGCCAGCAACGCGAACGCATGTCGCCAGCCCTCCATCCGCGGGCCATCGCCCACTACCGGGATGACCTGGTGCGGCTCACGGAGCAGGCGCTCGACGGTTGGCGGGCGGGACAACGACGGGACGTGGCCCGCGATATGAAGGAAAAGGCCTATCCCCATCACTCAACCTGCCTCTACCCGTTGTGGGTTCGCAATGCTCTTGTAGGGCTTGGGCTCAATTTGCACGGCTTGCTGGACCAAGCGGTAAAACAGTTTCCCGCGCGACCGCGA